>JADMIO011246856.1_pt1 | contig 64356 bp, 61 predicted proteins | sample 8958161 | NCBI WGS metagenome assembly JADMIO01 (sample SAMN16585339, study PRJNA669376) | soil metagenome | isolation source: Crop rotation soil | place: USA: Cullars Rotation, Alabama | collected 2011 | reverse complement strand
GCGACAACTTGTCCACGTGGAATTCTAAGCTTAGGATCCCAATGTGCTGGAAAGATTGGCATATTTTATCAATTTCTTGCTCTTTTTAATCCAAAAACCATTCTGACTATTAATAGTGGTCATATTAAAGTGGCTGGCAACTATATTATTTCCTTCCACATACTAGGAAATGTACAACGATTATCTTCCTTCACGTTAATGCTGGTTGGCAAAGAAAAAGTCACTTACCGTCAAGGCAAAGGCACAAATACTGAAGAATATGTTTTTTACCAAGAAAGAATATACTCTCAGGAAAGAAACATCTCTTCTAAAGGAGAAGTCAATCTTTCTATCCCTGATAAAATAATGCCCAGTTTTAAAACATCAGATAACGAAATTCAATGGTCAATTAATGCTAATGGTGAAATTGCTTATTGGCCAGATATTGACAATGAATACCCTATCAAAATTTATCCCAATATATAGGATGTCTTTATGCCTATTAATTTATCCTTAGCGTCAACCCTATTTAACCCTTCAGATACTGTTTCAGGAACTGTCACATGGGATATGGCGGGAAGGAAAAGTCCAAAAATCGTGATTGTGCGTCTCCTATGGTTCACCGAAGGCAAGGGATCAAAAAACTCAATGGTAGTAGAACAAAAAAGAATAGCGCACCCCAATCCTCTAGGAAGTGATGATTTTGCTTTAAAGCTACCCAATTTCCCTTGGTCTTATGAGGGGAAACTACTTACCATTCAATGGGTTGTTGAAGCACAAATGAACAAAGAAAAGGCTTCACCAATAAAAATCATCTGCGGGCCAAATCAAGAGGCTATAAAGGGACTAACGAGATCCGCAGAAGATAAAAGGGCTCTTTTTGGCCTCAAAAAATAATCGTGTTAATACACTTGTCTCAAAATTAATCAAAAAGTACCAACAAAGACTTCATTTGGCTTCCTTATTAGGTTACAATCCTAGCTTATATTTTTATGAGTCCTGGGTAATAATTTAATGAGTAATGAAATGGCACCAACATTTGTCCCACTTTTTCAGCATCATCGTGAAATGGAAGTTTCTTTGCAAACATTGATTAACAATGAACGCGCAGGTATTGGCGCAAATGTAGAAGGTCTTTTAAGACAATTTCTCAAAATGAACGGTAATCACTACAACCAGGATATCACGTGGGGAGCTTCTGTCCCTGCCGAAATTCGTATTCAAATGGAAGCACTTGGCTTTAGCCCTGATTCTGAAAATGAAATAGTAGAATTTTTAAACCAAAACGGCATCAATGCGCGCTTTCCTTTCATCTTACCTGAAGATGAAGAGATCAAAAAACGCAAACCGGGTATATAACACAGATAAGGCAAAAACCATTGATAGATGGCTCTTTTGCCTTAACTTACGGCTTTAAAAAAACTGCTCATAATATACTGAACTATCCGTCTGGATATCAACACGGCAGGGATTGCTATTAACCAAGCAATGGGATAAACACTAAACCAAGCTCTTACTAAATGCTCGCTAACCCCTAAGTGATAGGCTGTCATAGCACCGGACATAATTAATGCCATAATACCTGTCATTAAAAATAACTCTATTAATTGCCTAAAATTCATCCTATTTATCTCACCAATACTCGTGTTGAAATCTTAACATTTTTTAAGTCTGGTTTCAAAATTACCTCATTTTTGTCTACACTCAATAGATTATCCTAATACCAGCAGGCACAGATGATATGAACAGACTCAGCAAAGTATTGTTAACATTCTTTATTGGGTTGTTTATGCTTACAGCTCAAGCTAACGGTCGTCCAACCATTTCATTTAATGGTCAAAAATATTATTTGGCCGATTTTCATTATGAAGTGGATGGTACCCATAGCCCAGTCAATGTAAAAGAGACCTATTTTCCTGAAGGCGAAACTTCTGATACTTATACCAAATCCATTCAAAGGTTAACTTATCTGCAAGTTACTGATTATAATGCATCCGTAAACTCAACGTTAAGTGAACTGAAAGAAGATAACCCAGGCATTCCTTCTGAAAAAATTGAAGATCCCAACAGCAAAAAATTAATATTGAAAGTCAGTTTCTGGTGGCCATTTAGGACCAACATTATTAGAAAAAGTGTCTATGTGTTTCAAGAAGACAAAATAGCCAAACGTGCCATGTGTTACGTTTATACAGAGCTTCAATTCCATGAACCCACAAAAGCGGCTAGTGAAGAACTAAAAAAACAAGGGAAAGCATTGCTGATTGATGATAAAATCACCAACTTGGTTAAAGATTTAGATTTTTAAATGGCAATTCTATTTGAAGGCGTATTTGGAAAGAAGTGGCAAACGCTACCCGAAATTTTTAAGCGTCACTACAATGTGAGAGATCATTCTAGTGATCAAGTTATAGCAAAAGGTACGATCACCGTAAATTTTCCCTGGCCAATAAAAATAATAAGTCCGCTCCTAACATGGTTTGGTTTATTTCCTCCCTACAAAGGGACTGATATCCCTATCACTGTCATCTACTCTGCCCAACCCGATCCCAATGCTTTTTGCTTTAATCGAACTTTTCATTATCCAAATCACCCTCCTTATCAATTTAAAAGCAGAATGAAACCGCTGGGAGGAAATGTCGTTGTTGAATTAACTAAATTTAATATCGGTTGGAAATCAGCTTATGATTATATCGATGAACATGTCACATTAACGCATATAGCCTATGTGTTGAAGCTGTTTGATTGGTATATCCCTTTGCCCATTGGACTTATCATGGGAAAATGTAACTCTGCTGAATATGCTATAGATAATAATAATTTCAAAATGGAGATGCAAATTAAGCACCCGTGGTTTGGGACGACTTATGAATACTATGGGACGTTTACCATAGAATAAATATATGTCGCCTTTCTCTTCATACCCCCTTTGATAGGGGGTCGCTCGTGAGAGCGAGGGGATGTCGTGTATTGCAACATCCCCCCGCTCTCTTCCATAAGCTACGCTTAAGGAATAGTTCGGCCCCCTATCAAAGGGGGCAAAAGAAAAATGAAAAGGTATACTATTTGCACTCCAACTTCCCTACTTTAACTTTTAATTGTGCAGGTCCGACTAATTTTGGATGAGCATCAATAACAGATTCAACCACAACAGATAAAGTACATTTTTCTGTTTGGATAATATAACTATCCGAGGATTCTGTTATGGCTTTAATCCAATTAACAGAACCCAACGTATCGTACACTTCTTTTGATTCCGTAATTGCCTTAAACCGCCGGAGACTCTCGGCAGTGGGAGGTAATGCTGCTGATGCCACTTGCGACATCAGCAGGATCCCCGTAGTAAAACATCTTAACATAACAACTCCTTTGAATATTAACGTAAAAGAGACAATCTCGAGCTAGCCGACTTTTGTGGCACCAATTCTCTCTCTTTTGCATGATGTCTACGAGCATGACAATGAGAAAATGATGGTGTATATTTTTTAGCCGTTTCTAGCAACCCAAAGTCCGCAGGGCTTAACGGTTCCTCAAAAACCAAATTCAGTGCTGAAAACATTTTGTCAGTAGTAATTTGAGAGTCTAAGTCATGTGAACAAGAACGTGAAATTTGATATTTATTCAAAATATCACAACTGAGCATATCCGGCAAATTGGGAATGACAATTTGTTTTCCAGAACGCATTTCAACCACATGTAATCGAATGTCCTCGTTACTAACCGCTTTAATCACATCGTTCATGTTATGAATTTCGAGCCCATTAATTTTTTCAATTAATTCGCCAGTATAGCTTTCATAACCTTGCGTATATTCGCTCTTTAAAACGGTATTGATAGCAATCAGTTGATCTGTGGAATCATGCTTTTGCTGATTGGTAAATGATTTATTGAGATCTGAGATAAGGTTCTTAGAAACAGGCTGCACAACTAAAGATCCTGAAATGATATAATAAGTTGGCTCAACCCCAAAGGAACGTGGCATGATTTTATGCGTAGAACCTAAAGTATTATTCAATGTTACTTTTTCAGTACATTTTTTACCATCCCTGAGAATAGTAAAATTAAGCGTATCACCTATTTTGCTATTGTTGATTAAGTATTTATAACCAACCCGCTTCATTGGTCCGGTATGAATTGTTCCATCGTTATAAACACGAACACCATCAATGGCCATAATAATATCTTTTTCTTTTAGCTTCCCACTAGCGCTTGATAGTTCAGCAATGGCTTGTACCAAAATCCCAGTATGATGCTTGTGCATTTTATATTGTTCTCTTAAATACGGATTTTCCATGGTTTGTGTTTCAACACCTAGAGTCGGAAATCCCATTTTATGGCTATCAACTTGCGAAATAAAATGCGTCAATACGCCCGCTGGGATCATATATCCAATATTTTGTCCACGACTGATACCTTGATGTACCACACCAACCACTTTACCTTCTTTGTTAATCGCAGCGCCTCCACTATTTCCTGGATTAATAGCTGCACTAACCTGAATGCTTAACAGCATTTGATCTCCATGGACATAAGTATCATTTTCCAAGCGCGAAACTATGCCATTGGTGACACAATATCCTTCTCCTCCCATAGGAAAGCCATGCACTTCAATTTTTTGCTTACGTTCTGGTGTTTCACCAATTTCCAAAGCCCAAGCCTTTTCCCAAAACTCTTCATTGTCCACTTCAAGCATAGCTAAATCGCATTCATGTCCAATGGCTTTAATTTTTGCTTTGTATTTTACAGAATCATTGGCAAGTTGGACTTCGATAAATGCTGCCCCCCCTGCAACATGGGCATTCGTTATTATTTTTTTCCCTTGGATAGCAAATCCTGAACCTGTCCAATTTTCGACAGTAGGTGCTTTCCAAGGATAACGGTAATCATATTCTAGAGCGGTTGTATAAATCTTCACAGCAAAGTTCTTTTCTGCAAGCGCGACTTGGTGCTTTTTACGTCCCATGGTGTCCCCCTTGGCTTGTGACTACACACAATACAGATGAAATAAGGTAGTACACTTTAAACATAGCTAATTTAATTAAAAATTGTAAATAATTAGAAAAAGCTCATATAAGAAAGGGGTTATTTCGCACAAGGCAATCCAGTCAAAAATAATGCCAATAATGATGTGATGAGAATTTTTTATCTTACAAACACATAAGTTCCAGGCGCATCGGCTAGAATAGGAAAACCCTCATTTGGATTACCCATAGAAGGAACAGCCACTTCCTCTGCATCGGAGTGAAGAGCTAACCATTGCTGCCATTTCGGCCACCAAGAACCTTCAAAATGTTCGGCACTCTCCTGCCATTTTTCTAACGTTAAGTATTTATCTCCTTTTAAGCGGGTGCGCATTTGAAAGGTTCGATTTATATGACCTGGCTCGCTAATAATTCCAGCATTATGACCACCACTTGTTAAAACGAAGGTGATTTCGTTTTTAGTTAACAAGTGGATTTTGTACACGGACTTACATGGTGCTATATGATCTGTAATAGTACTAACGGAGAATATGGGATGTTTGATATCCATTAGCGCAATTTTTCTATTTTTAACTTTAAAGTGACCTTCTGCTAAATCATTATTTAAAAATAATTTTCGCAAGTATTCTGAATGCATTTTATAGGGAAGACGAGTCGTATCCTGATTCCATGCCATTAAGTCATTAAATGTCTCTTTCTGTCCGAGTAAGTATGTTCTCACCATTCTGGACCATATGAGATCAACGGAACGAAGCATATTGAATGTTCTCGCCATATGTGCTCCTTCCAAATACCCTTTTTGCCACATAACATCTTCAAGAAAAGTTACCTGGCTTTCATCAACAAATAATAGAAGCTCACCAGCATCTTTAAAATCCACTTGCGCAGCAAATAAAGTGATTGTCTTAAATCTATTATCCGATTGACCTCCCATATATGCCGCCGCTAGCGTTAATAATGTACCCCCCATACAGTAGCCGACAGCGTGTACTTTTTGCTTAGGGACAATATGATTAACCGCCTCTAACGCTTGAAATATGCCTAAATCAAGATAATCATCTAACCCCAGATTTCGATCCTCACTATTTGGGTTTTTCCACGAAATCATAAATACGGTATGACCATTATCCACTAAAAACTTTACTAGAGAATTATGTTGAGAAAGATCTAATATGTAATATTTCATAATCCAAGCAGGTACAATTAAAAGTGGTTCCGCTTTTACTTTTGAGGTTGTAGATTCATATTGTATTAATTCAATTAAATTATTTCTGTAAACTACTTTTCCCTTTGTTGCAGCAATATTTTTCCCTACTTGATAAAATTCCGTGCCAGCGCTGGGCTGTCCCTTATTATGACGATTAATATCTTCAATTAAGTATTGGAAACCATCAACAAAATTTTTTCCCTTTTCTTTTATCGTGGTTAATATAATTTCTGGATTAGTCCATGGAAAGTTGGAAGGAGAAAACATATCCAAAATTTGTCGACCGGTGAAATTAAGGACTTCTTGGCGGTGTTTAGCCAAGCCACGCACATTAGTAGAGACATCATCCCACAATTGTTCGTTTAGCAAAAAACTTTGTGAAAAAACATTAAACGGAAAAATTTTCCATGATTCGTGTTGAAATCGTTTATCATGAATGTGCCCTTTGGCACAGGGTTCATTATTGTGATCGGGATTTTGCAAACAATAGTGGAGCAACTTTATTTGATTTTCGAAAATCCTTTTAAGAAGATAACCTTGCTTTCCTGGCGAATTCAAAATATTAATAAACAAATCAGCAAATGCCATTTGATAAGCTTCTGGCGATAACATTGCCGTGAAAGGGCCCTCCCAAGCATGAAGGAGCCTATCGAAATCCTCACCTTCATAAGAAAAGGGTTCTATCGTTGGAAAAGCACACTTTTCAAAAGAATGGGACCTGTTCATAAATTAGTATTTATCTTCTCTGAATAGATATCTTTAAATATAGAATAGGAACGCAAATCAGGTATATTGGTCCTGTTTATCTATAGAGTTAATACTGAAAATTGATCTATTAGGGAGCTGGCGATGTAAATCTATTTGCGATGACGCGTGTTAAAAGCGCTTTATGAGTGGGGGAAAGGTTTAAAAACTTTACTTTCTCCGTTAAAGATTTGATCGTTAGGTCATGACACAATAAACCAAAAGCTTCATCCGTGAATGAGGGGGTTAGATTTACTTGTGAAAAATCAACCTCAACAAAATCATGATTTTGCAGATTTTCAAGGATCATTTTTCTAAAAATAGCCCCATTTGCCCTCGAAGCAGTATCGGCTAATAGTTCATTTAAAATTAGTTTAATTGAAGTCATTTAATTCAAAACCCTCTGGGATTGGCCAACTTGCGTACACATCGCCTACATTAAGTACTTGATTAATAGGCCATTCTAATATTATCACTGTACCATCCCATGGCGGAACTTGAAACGTCCCTTCTTTTTGATCATTAGCATAATAACCCTCTTTATTGGAAAGTACTATCATAGACCCTTTACTTTGCTTCATTAAGCCACGCGTTAATGCCAACCCATATCCCGAATGGGCATTGGGCTTGCTGGTGACGCCTAGCTCACAAGCCAGTTGGCAAGAGTTCATATTTTTTAATTTTTCTTGTAGTAATGGGTTTTCGTTTAATGAGTTTTTGATCCCAATGCCAGAATCAGCAAAGACGATTTGTACCAGATTTCCTTTGGGCCAAGATTGTGCACAGACCAAACCATGTAGTTGATTTTTAACAAAGGCATGTTTATAGGTATTCTCAATAAGCTCCATCAACATAATTTCAATGCTTTCAAAAGAATCTATTCCTACATTTTGTTGATTTACCAGTTGAGTTAAGTTTTTCGCTACTTGAATGATATCCGAAGGATCTTCTAATGCTGCTACCGGTAAAAACTTATTTCCTGTTGAATTTTCATTCATTTCATAGGGGGGAATAATATCTGCCGCTTTCCACAATCCCATACGAAGTGCATAGCTTTCAATTTCATCGGATAACTCTAACCAGCGAGCATTTTTCTGCTTTAACATCAACGCCAGTGTCACTAAATGATAGGGTTTTAAAAACCCAGGACAAGACAGTCTTCCCACTTGGGCACCAATGTGTAAAGCATTGAGCCATTCTCTTACTTCGTAAATAGGGGTTTTTTTCATTGTTTTAATTCTATCGCTTCTTGTTTCTTAAACTTGATGATTTCTTTCTTTTCTTTTTATCAGAGACTCTGTTTCTTGGTTGCACATGTAAAATCAAAATCTTTTTTGTCACATTATCGATATGCGTAAATATTCTCATCATCCCTGATGAAGTATCAACTGAAAAGGCACAAAGTCCCTTAAGCACTTTATTTTTTGGATCGGTGAGCTCACCTGGATCAGGGACTGTGGGTAAATATTGGCCTAGAAAATAATAAATAGGATCTGCTGTTGTTTCTCCTAAATCATTTAAGAATTGAAACGCTTCGGGATTTATCAGGATCTGCCACTTCATGCTATCTCTTACCACCCTTGCCATGAGGTAACTCTTTTTGAGGGATCCGCATACGCTCTTCAACAATGGAAAAATATTCACTTTCCGGTGTATTTTTAAGACGAGCCGCGGCTAAATAAAAGCCTTCTAGCTCATCAAGGTAATCTTCCAATAGCTCATTGAGTATGTAAGCTCTTGGCCTATCAGCAATTTCGCTCACTTCATCGAGCCTTTTCAAGGTATTTACTTTAATATCAAAACTGATTTTTTTGGTAGAATTCATTTGATAATACACTCTATTATTTAGTAATACCTTCTATTACTATATGCTGAACTTTAACACTCTGCAATTTCCCGGTATGATTTAAAATCGTGAAGGCTCACGTTTCTGGAGTGTTAAAACAAGGATGTCTTATATGAAAGTAAGGAACGCCAATACAGATCAGATTAATGTCGTCATTCAGGTCCCTGCTCGTAGTAAACCTATAAAATATCAAATCGATAAAGCTAGCGGTGCATTATTTGTCGAAAGTTTTTTGCCTCAAAATATGAATTATCCATGCAATTATGGCTTTATTCCTCAAACATTATCAGAAAAAGCTAACCCCATTGTCGCTTTAGTGCTTTCCCCCATTCCCTTAAACCAAGGCTGTATTATTCACTCTCGCCCCATTGGAATGTTATCTATCAAGACACCAGAAAAATCACTTTCTCACATTGTGGCAGTACCTATTAAATCGCTCACTCATGCTTATGACCATATCGATACCATAGAAGATTTGCCTATTCTTTTATTGCAGCAAATGACAGATTTTTTTATTCATTTCGATGGAATTGATCTGAAAATGGGCACAAATCAAATGTGGGTAAACAAAGATCTGGCTAAAAACGAAATTCAAATGGGATTGAAACGCTTTGAGAATAGCGTTGAGGAAATAACCAACACCGTATCGTTAGCATAAAAAAAGCCCCCTGAATTGAGGGGGCTCTTTACGCTTTACACTTGGAATGGATTAGTGTTGTGCCAAGATAGCTAATAATAACAAAGCAACAATATTGATGATCTTAATCATCGGATTCACGGCAGGACCTGCAGTATCTTTATAAGGATCGCCAACAGTATCGCCCGTCACAGAAGCCTTATGAGCATCAGATCCTTTGCCACCATGATGACCGTCTTCAATATATTTCTTCGCATTATCCCAAGCACCACCACCGGAGGTCATTGAAATTGCGACGAACAAACCTGTCACAATAGTCCCTAGCAACATGGCACCTAAAGCAGTAAATGCTGCTTCTTTGCCTGCCACCCACTTGATAATAAACCACAAGACAACAGGTGCTAAAACTGGCAATAAGGAAGGCATAATCATTTCTTTGATCGCAGTTTTGGTTAACAAATCAACTGCACGACCATACTCTGGCTTAGCCGTTCCTTCCATAATACCTTTGATCTCACGGAATTGTCGTCGAACTTCAACAACAACCTGACCACCTGCTCGCCCTACAGCCATCATGCCCATCGCTCCAAACAAATAAGGCAATAAACCACCAATAAAGAGGCCTACGACCACAAAAGGATCATTCAGGGTGAAATGGATATTGAGATCAGGAAAGTAGTATTTTAAATCTTCGGTATAAGCTGCAAACAACACCAATGCAGCAAGACCAGCCGAACCAATGGCATATCCTTTAGTCACAGCTTTAGTCGTATTACCTACTGCATCTAGTGCATCAGTAACAACTCGCACTTCTGCAGGGAGTTTCGCCATTTCAGCAATACCGCCCGCATTGTCAGTAATGGGACCATAAGCATCTAGCGCAACAATAATGCCTGCTAGGGCTAACATCGCTGTTGCCGCAATAGCAATTCCAAAAAGACCCGCATTCATATAAGCCACCAAGATCCCAACGCAGATCACCAAAACAGGTAACGCGCAAGCTTCCATCGAAACAGCAAGACCTTGAATGATATTCGTTGCATGACCCGTTTCAGAAGCCGCAGCAACACTACGAACAGGGCGATAAAAAGTTGAGGTGTAATATTCAGTGATCCAAACAATCAAGCCTGTCACACTCAAACCCGTTAACGCGCAAATAAATAATTTCATGCCTGTGGTAGATCCATGGCTCATCACAATTTCTGTGTTAAAACCAAGAAGATGATGTGTTGCCGCAGCAATCAAGCCAGCTGAAATTAGTGAGCAAACAATCAATCCTTTGTAAAGAGCTCCCATAATGCTTTTGCTACTTCCAAGCTTTACAGCAAAAGTTCCAATGATAGAGCCTAGGATACAAACAGCACCAATCAATAGGGGATACATCATAAGCGTTTCGGATTGGTGGCCTGAGGCAAAAATTGCAGCAAGAACCATGGTTGCCACGATGGTAACAACATAAGTCTCAAACAGATCTGCCGCCATCCCAGCACAGTCGCCGACGTTATCACCCACATTGTCTGCAATCACTGCAGGATTACGTGGGTCATCTTCAGGAATGCCAGCTTCAATCTTACCAACCAGATCTGCGCCCACATCTGCACCTTTCGTAAAGATCCCACCACCTAAACGCGCAAAGATCGAAATCAGTGAAGCGCCAAAGCTCAATGCAACTAAAGCTTCCATCATTGGGCGAGTTTCTACACCCATATGCTTTAGATAGAAGTGATAGGCCGTTACACCTAGAAGCCCTAAACCAACCACCAACATGCCGGTAATTGCGCCACCCTTAAAAGCAATATCCAGTGCTTGAGTCAGTCCCGTACGTGCAGCTTCAGCAGTACGAACATTGGCACGAACAGAAATGTTCATTCCAATATAACCTGCAAGCCCTGAGAGAACTGCACCAATGACAAAACCAATGCCTACATATTTTCCAAGCATCCAACTTAAGAAAGCCGCCACAACAATGCCCACTATCCCAATCGTACTGTATTGACGATTAAGATAAGCGCTTGCCCCTTCCTGAATAGCTGATGCAATCTCAACCATCCTCGGATTGCCTGTAGAAGCTGCAAACACCTGCCGCCCCGCATAGACTCCGTAGATGAGTGCCATACAAGCACATGCCAAGATAAATCCATTAAGTTCCATTGCTTAACCCTCTTTTGTTATCAAACTATCTGCTTGAAATATCATCACAAATAGACTCGACTCTATTTTTTTTAGCTAAGATCCCCACAATCCTTCAAATCACTTTGAGGGTTGCAAGAATATATAAAAGAAGGGTGTGGGGTCAAATTTTGAAGGGGTCTAACCTGGATAAATCAAAAAAATGAAGCTTGTCGCTAAAAAATTTATCGCAAATTCTGCTGATTACCTCACTATAATCATAACAACATAACCAAGGATGTTAATCAGAAACCACACCTAAACATCCTGCACGAGTTGCGCAGCTTTCAATGCCGTTGTACTAATTACTAATTCATATATTTCTTGGTCTTATTTAATTTCGCATTTTTATCCGTATCCATTTCCTCGCTGAATTTTGCGAGTAAACTAGGTGATATTAAAGTGCTATGTTTTTTATTCATATAAAACAATTCCTTATTGCCCTGTTTTTTGCTCAGTTTTTCTTTGAAAGAGGTTATCTCTAGTCTGATCTGATTCAATTTTGGAAGATCAGTGCATTTGTCTTCTTGTTTTAATAACAAAATCATTTGTTGCATTCTAATGATATCAGACTTAAAGATTTCCTCCTCATCAATACCATCATTAATGATATTTCTCTTTATATCCGCTAACTCTAATTTTCTATCTGCGATGCCTCTTTTAAGTGCGATGATCTTTGCTGCTTTTTCTTCTCGCAACCGGATTAGGGATATTTCTTCATTCTCCAACATTTCAATTTTTTTCTTCATCATGTAAATACATTCAGCACGAAATGTTTCGTCAAACGGTGTTAAATAAGAATTATCTTCTAACATTATTTGAGATGTTTCAGTAAAACTTTGCATTAGTTTTAAAACTTTCATCGGATCTGTTTCCAAGCTATTGACAAAATAGGGCCCCATAACAACGCCAAGATTTTTTGACGTCATTTTGTTCTTATTTTGAAATAGAAGAGCATGCTTCGCCAAATGAAAAAGAAGATATAGAATTTCACCCATATGAAATTTATTTTCATCCCCTGAATTAACCATTTTTTTAATAAATACACTTGCGATATCCTTTCTTACTTGCTCTGAAGACGCTAAGACTTCTTCATTCATTGATATCATTGCCTCACTTTCGATAGGGGTAATGATTCGGTTAATGACCGCCAATTTAATAGCCCCAAGATAATCGTGAACGGAATACATTCTATGAATAAAGTTTTTATTCTGCAAAATGCTATCAATGATGTATTGTGAATTTTCCATTGTTCCTGAAATTCTAAATACACCCTCAGCTTGGAATATCGTTGGGTCTTTCAACAAAAACTGACTGATGGCGCGTAATACGGTAACAACTTCTTTTGTGGAGTAAATAGTAGGGTTTTTAAAATTTAACATTGATTTGTCCTTATTTACAGCTCATGAAGACAATTAACATTAATTTTAAAAACATAGATCAATGTAGGTCGGTAATCTACCCGTTATTTTCACAGGTCATGATTTTATTTCTTCGGTTTAAATTTATTTTCTTTATTCATTTCAGATTGATTAGTCTTATCACGAGAGACATCAACACGATTTTGAGCGGATACTTTATGCTGAACCGCGCTTTTTTCTCCATTCGCCCCGCTACTAAATACCATTGGTTCTTGTCTTTTAATGGGTGGCCGCGATGGCTTTTGGGGAGGAGGAATACCTTGTTCTTGCTTGGTTGGCGTCGGTGGCAAAGACCTTTGTGAGGTATCCGCCGTTGTTGCACTTTGCTGAGGAGCTTGAGGAAGACTAGTGTATTGTGTTGCATGCTTTGTCCCAGCATAGGGTAGTGATGTAGTAGACGACGTTGCATTTTGCGATTGCGTTGGTGGTAACGAACTATATTGCACAGCATGCTTTGTCCCAGCATAGGGCTTTGAAGTTGAAGAAGGTTGATTAGGAGTCGCTGTCACATTCAACGTTGCTGGTTGTATCGATGATTGATTCGTAGGCTGAACTTGTGCTCTTACATTCATCGATGTATATCGTTTAATATCGTCAATATACACGCGATTATGTTGAGGATGATTATCCGGATATTTTGGTACTTGGACTATGCCGTTGCCATATTGCTTTGCTATATCCAAATTTCGACTCGTATCATCAACCAAAATAGCATCCTTTCTATCAATGATAACGCCCTTGTTTTTAAAATGCCAAAGTGCCGCATTAATATGTTCTTCTTTTCCTAAAGGAGTATTATCTGGATTATTATCACTGGGAAATCCACCGACAATACATATTTCCTTCAAATATTTCTCACTATTGGGATCTAATATTGCCTTTAAAGTTTGTGCTGCAACTTCTGGATAGAGGGTAAAGGAAACAATAGCAACCTTATGGCCATTATCAATAGCAGTGCGTATCGCATCAGCCATTTCCCCACGATTTTTAGGACCATAATTTCTGTCGCTAATTAGGCTGTTTATCACATTGGGATTAGCACCATTGGTTGGCGGAACAGCAGCAAATTGATTTGTCTTGGGATCAACCCTTAAAAAGCTTCCATCATCCTGCCTAATTTGTACACCCGGTTCGCGGGTATGAGGCTGAATTTTCATCGCATTAAGGGTTGAATGAAAATGCCCATTCACCAGGGTCATATCAAAATCTAGACATAGCAACTTCTCATCTGGCATAACAACACCTTGTTTTATCATTACGAAGTCAAGTGCATATAACCCTATGGGTTTATTTCTATTTAAAGTAAGACTGGTGATACTGAGATAAAGTTCTAGTTTTTGATGAAATTTTTGAAATTGAGCAGATATGATAGAAAAAAAATAAACTTGTGCATTAACTCCAGAGGAAATAAAGTTAATAACACAAGTTTACTGTTGTTTATATGTTAACGATTTAAGATTTCAGGATCGTGATACACTGCAAGACCCAAATTTATTCCGCCTGCCAATAAACTGGCTAGACCCATACCTAGAACTACAGTTGTTACTGGATGGTGTTCTAATCCTAAATTGGCTCTAATACCGGTACAAATTAATGCAATAGCTAAGTTACCTGCACCAGCGATCCCTGTTGCTTTTGCCGTAACCGTCAATGTTTCTGTTAAAGTCGGTGCAGAATAACTACCGCCAGATATTTCATTTACTTCATGATTAAATAATTGTCTCATCTTATCTACCTTTTCATAAAAACTAAATCGAGAAAACTAAAACTTGTGCATTAACTCCAGAGGAAATAAAGTTAATAACACAAGTTTACTGTTGTTTATATGTTAACGGTTTAAGATCTCAGGATCATGATACACTTTTAAACCCAAAGCAGTTAAGCCATAACCTAATGTAAATGCGACAGCACTTTTAACTAAATCTGTTGCTGGCGCACATTCAAATCCTAAAGAGCCTCTAATACCAGTACCAATTAACTCACCGACAAAGTAATTTACACCATGACTTCCAGCGGCCATTGCTGTATCGGTCAAGGTTTCTGTTAAAGTTGGCTCAAAATAGCTGCCGCCAGAAATTTCGTTTACTTCGTGATTCAATAATTGTCTCATTTTGCTTCGCCTTTTCGTTAAATTAAAAAATAAGTTATATATCAAACATAGGATGAACTTTACAGAGTTCTGGGCTTAAGATCAACAGGGATTTAGTTATACATCTGAATATTTATGCCACTGGTCGGATAATCACTACCTTTTATCCATCAATCGTGCAATGGGAAGGTAAATTCCGGTTTAAAAGGAGACTTATATCAGCATTAACTAATATTTAGCCTATATAGTGTTATGCAATGCACAACTCTTGCCGATGTAACTATATTAATGAGAAGCCATTTTTGAACATCGTATAGGATTGGGAGGATTCATGTTATTTAATCCAGTTGACAACCGTTGGCTCTATAACATGATGGATAATTCATTGCGAGCAATGCATCCCGTATCTGAATATTATCAAGATCTATCCAAACAGTTAATTGGGATGGCTGATTCGTTAAATGTCCCAGTCAATATTCCAGGCTTTTCAAGTGACCAGCAAAAAGAATTATTTAAAAAAATGGGATGCAATTTGCGCACGCTCGCAGGCACCCTTTATGTTTCCCATATGCTGATTGATACCTACCACAAACCCGAGTTTGGCATTAAAGAAGTCAAAATTGATAATCGTTACTACGATGTCATTGAGGAAATTGTAAAAAGAAGAAGTTTTTGCGATTTGCTTCATTTTAAAAAATTAAATTATAAAACAGAACTTCCCAAGATTTTACTCGTTGCTCCTATGTCGGGACACTTCGCGACGTTATTACGCGGCACCGTAAGAGATCTCTTGCCTCATTTTGACGTGTACATTACTGATTGGAAAAACGCGCGCGATGTGCCTTTAACCGAAGGATCCTTTGACTTTAATAGCTATGTTCAATATATGATCAGTTTTATTCAAAAACTGGGTCCAGATCTTCATCTTATGGCGGTTTGTCAGTCCACAGTGCCTGTTTTAGTAGCAATTTCTATTATGTCCACGAATGCAGATCCTGCAATACCCCGCTCCGTCGTAATGTTAGGCGGGCCAATTGACACCAGTCAAGCACCAACCGAAGTGAACAAATTAGCCACCACTCGGGGCACGGATTGGTTCAAAAAGAATGCTATCTCTGTTGTTCCCAGTCGATATCCTGGTCATATGAGAACGGTATATCCTGGCTTTATGCAATTATCAGGGTTTATGAGTATGAATCTTGATCGCCATATTAAATCATTGCAAGATGCCATTCAAAAATACGGCGAAGGCGATACTAAAGGCGCTTTCAAAATCATTGAGTTTTATACCGAATATTTTGCCGTTATGGATTTAACGGCTGCCTTTTATTTACAAACCATGAATACCGTATTTCAACAACAATTGATCACTGAGGGTCGTTTACGCTTTAGAGGAAAATTCGCTGAACTCAAAGACATTAGCAAAACAGCCATTTTGGCTATTGAAGGTGAAAATGACGATATCACAGGCATTGGACAAACCAAATCTGTGTTAACACTTTGTGAGAATTTACCCGATTCCATGAAAGAATATCTATTGGCTGAAGGGGTTGGTCACTACGGTTTATTTAATGGAAGTAAATTTCGAAAAGTTATTCTTCCTGAAATAAAAGCATTCACCGATTTACACGGCGGTTCTATTCACTAATATTCGAGAAAAATCATGAAGAAATTACTAGACATTGCAGAACTTGAGAAACAACTTCTAGATAGATGTAAACCTTTAACAAAGGTACCCATGGCAGTGGTTCATCCTTGTAGTGAGGATTCACTGAATGGTGCCGTTGATGCTGCCAAAGCGGGATTAATTGATCCTGTACTTGTTGCTCCAATAAAAAAAATCCATAGTATTGCTGAACAATTTAAAATTGATATTTCCTCATGTGAAATCATTGATGTTCCCCATAGTAATGCTGCCGCAGAAAAGGCTGTCTCCCTTGTACATGAGGGGAAAGTATCCGCCATCATGAAAGGAAGCCTTCATACCGATGAACTAATGAAAGAAGTGGTAAAACGCGATAAGGGTTTACGCACTCAACGCCGTATTAGCCATGTCTTTGTCATGGCTAGAGAAACTTACCACAAGGTGTTTATTATCACTGACGCTGCAATTAATATAAATCCTGATCTCATGACGAAAAGAGATATTGTTCAAAATGCCATCGACTTAATGCTTGTCCTTAACAAAGAGTTGAAGCCTAAAGTCGGGATCCTATCTGCAGTTGAAACTATTAATGCCGACATTCAATCAACCATAGATGCCGCTTGTTTATGCAAAATGGCCGATCGTGGACAGATCACAGGCGCCATCGTGGATGGTCCTTTTGCTTATGATAATGTCATCAGCCTCAAAGCCGCTAAATCCAAAAACATTACTTCATCTGTCACTGGGGATGTTGATATTTACCTTGTACCCAATTTGGAAGCCGGTAATATGCTGGCTAAACAGTTAGCTTATTTAACCGGTGCACTGAGTGCAGGCATGATCTTAGGAGCAAAAGTACCCATCGTGCTCACCAGCCGTTCGGATGGTGCTCGCGCACGTCTTATTTCTTGTGCTATTGCCGTATTAATGGTACATGCAAAGAAAGTTTCTGAAAGTTAAAGAGGACCTATCCTTTCGGTCCTCTTCGCACGATATGGCTAACGAGCGACAATACGAATAGCAAGATAAAAACGAAAAACAAAATTCTTGCTATCTCACTTAGCGCACCTGCGACGCCACCAAACCCTAGAAACCCGACGATGACAGCAATGATAGCGCACACTACTGCATAGTAAAGTAGTGAGCTTTCTCCAAAGTACATCATAAGATTCTCCTTAATTGGTACTAGGTCGATAAATGGCTACAATATTATTCATTATATTATAGTGACAAATCAATCTTAGCCTAAGTTCCCTAATAAAGAGAATCTTAGCTGTTATTTTATGCGTAAGTGAATTCAATATTTGAGTATATTTACAAGGTCATCCTATTTCTACCTAAAAGCGCTTGTCTTTTTTCTTCAACGGTATCTGTGGATATTCCCATTTGCCATAGATTTTGGAAGTCCTCTTCAGTAAAATCTAACGTTCTTGCCCTTATTTTAAAATCTTCATCTTCTAATACTTCGTAATCAAAGTCTGTTAATTCAAGGCTCAGAGCATTATCCACAGATACTAAGTTATGCTGGATTAACCAACTAAAATTTTCCAATCTCTTCTGTTCAGACACTTGTGGTTCAACAAGGATTTCTAAGTGTCTTGGTTTTTGAACATCCAAAAGCCCCTCCTGTATTAAAGGATAAATGGATGGACTCACTAACCAATGCGCTAGTTTTAGATTGGAAGTTAATAATTGCGCATATCCCCAAGGATATCGTTCAGTATCCACTAAACTGGCAACTTTTGACATTTCATCATCATTTAATGGAGCATTCTGAGGTAAAATAACACCTTCCTCATCATCAGATCCATAACTCCCTAAGCCATCACTATCAACCGACGAATCGCTAAATGGCCTTGTTAAATTTAGGCGCCATTGCTCACGTATAAAAACATACTCATCTGATTCAACCGAAGGAACATGCGCTCTTACACTCATCATATTCGGTTTTGGTTTCTTTAATTGTTCCCATTTTGCTTTATGCTGCTGCACCAACGCCCTTCGATCTTGAATTGACATGAAGCGCAAATCACGAACTCTTTCCGTGACCATGCGTTTAACAATATTGGCAAATTCATTTTGTTCATTCTGTCTACGATTTAGATAACGTCTATCATGTGCCTTTTCTTCATCTATGGGTACCCACATATCTCTTTCATCAATCAAGGCCCTCAATTGCTTTGCTTTCTCCTCAATACCCTTTGGTATGGGTTTCCCACTACGGGCAGGACGTTTAAGCACTATTACTTGCAACGCACGAACTACGAATGCAAACGCCTTTTTACTGGTAATTAATATTTTATTTAAAGTGTCTTGTACCATTTGACCATATTGATATTTTTCAACTTGCGCTAAAGGCATTTCAATCTCCTTTCCTTAGTTTTGCAAACTGACTGGAAATCATTTTTTTATATTTCAAATATGACAGCAAGGATTTCAGATCTGCAAGATGAACGAAAAAGCAGTTCTATAATTTTTATTTTAGGCGTTTGCCTAAATATGAAGGGTTAGAAACATTGCCACAAAAATTTACCCACTGTGGCTGCTTCGTCAATAAAAAGATAACCTGTACCACTATCACCAAAATAAAGTTCAAATGGCACATTCGTTGAGTCTAATTGCAGCAATAGATGAACACATTCCTTTGGATATTCTTTCCCTTGAATAAAATGGGGGTTTCCTCCCATTTTATTACCACTTAGTGCATCAAAATGAGGATGTTGTTCATCATCCATGACCGCTTCAAGATCTAATTGAATGTGTTCTTCTTTGGTATTAAGCTCAACTTCAAATTCATCTTCTAAGGTTGGCCCATTTTGAATATTCCCCGCTTTCACTTGCAATGGCTTTGCGCTAGGCTGAATGATAACTGCATTTTCCCCACCTTCAGGATCCCAAGTATCATCAACATCTTCATTAGTCATAAATAGATAGGCTATTTGACCAATAGCATTGGGAAACATTTTCCGATCAATTTCGATTTGACCAATGAACTGCATCGGGTTACCTGTTTCACGACTAAGTGGCCATAATGGTTTTTCTAACCATACAGGCTGGCCGCCAAATTTTGTTTTGACGGCGGTGATAGGTTTTGTTGCACGTTTAAAATGTATTGTCGTTACTTTGCCCACACAAACTCCTTTGGAGCTATTGGTAATCTGCTTTGTACAGCATCCCTTGGATCCAATTTCTAATATCTTTTGGTCTTTCAACTGTCGCTAAGTTATGATCAAAAATCACTTGAGCCACTTTTACTGCAGTTGTCGTTTCTATTTCTAAGATATTACTTTGCGGTGGAAACATCATTCCACATTCACGCTGTTTTGCACTAACTTGTTCTGCGGTCGCTTTAGCAGCAGTAATAAAGAGTAGATCGGGAATATGTTTAGGTCGCGTTGCAAAAACCGCAAGACTAACAGCAGGAAAAATATAAAAATTGTTTGCTTGTCCTGGGTAAAAAAGTTCATTATCTACATTCACATTGGGAAATTGTACACCAGCGGCGAATAATGCTTTACCCTTGGTCCAAGTATACGCATCTGCTGCGGTACATTCTGCTTTCTCTGTTGGGTTTGATAATGCGAAGATAATAGGACGATCATTCAAAGCCGCCATGGTTTCAACAACTTCTTGAGTGAAGGCTCTTCCTTGGGTGCTTACGCCAATTAAAATAGAAGGTTTAAAATGTTTAATTGCTTCACACAAATTCTTAATAGGAGCATTCTTTTTAGCATATTTAAGTTGTGAAGGGGATAAATCCTTACGGGAAGTTTCAATTAATCCATTGATATCAAAAAATGTAATATTTTCTAGTGCATTCTGTTCAGAAAGCCCCTCCAACTTCATTGCCGATAAGAGAAGATCCGCGATACCAAGACCTGCCGATCCGGCACCAAGGAAAAATATTTTTTGCTCGGACAATTTTTGTTTTTTAACTTCTAATGCCGTCGTTAAACCAGAGAGTACAATACTTGCTGTTCCTTGAATGTCATCATTATAACAACAAATTTTATCTCGATATTTGGTGAGATATTTAATGGCATCTGTTCCCTTCCAATCTTCAAAATGTATACAGCATTGAGGAAATACTTTTTGCGTCGCATAGATAAATTCATCGACAAAATCATCCATTTCAGCATCAGTAGGTCGTATTTGACGCATTCCTAAATATAATGGATCGCGTAATAATTGTTCATTATTAGTTCCACAATCTAATAAAACAGGTAATAAGTTCTGAGGTGGAATGGCAGCACAAGCTGTATATAATTGTAATTTACCAATTGGGATCCCCATTCCATTGGCACCTAAGTCCCCCAGCCCTAGTATGCGCCCCCCTGTACTGACACAAATAAATCGAATGTCTTTAATAGGCCAATTCCTCAATACCTTTTCGATATGACCTTTGTGACGTAAAGAAATATACATACCCCTTGGACGGCGATAAATATGTCCAAATTTTAGACAGGCCTCACCTACCGTTGGGTCGTATAGGATAGGTATAAAACGAGCAGGATCTGACATTATCACGTTATAAAACAATGTTTCATTGCGATCAAGCAAACCTATGAGATAGATATACTTTTCTAAATCCGTTGGTTTATCCGCAAGATGCCCCATAACACGCTGTCGTTGCTCTAAAATCGTGTCAACACCATCCGGTAGTAGACCTGAAATACCTAACTTATCACGCTCTTCATAGCTAAAAGCTGTGTTTTTATTAAGCACTGCATCTTCTATAACCTTCATTCCATTCATAGAGGTATTTAATTCATTATTATTAATCATGCAGTGCACTCCTAAAGATTTCGTACTAAATAATGTAACTTTAAATTATAGTTAATTTATTTAGCCAAGAAGTGATGTCCTGGATATTTAAGTTCTGCATGCATGTTCAAATTTAGCCTTTATTTTTCTTTCCCTTTGCTCATGCATTAATTGATTTCGAGAAATAAATTTCACCTGAATGCTTTTCTTCCAATAATTGAAATCTATTACTTTCGATATATTGGGTTGAAGCGGTAAATACTCTTTAAATCCAATGAGTTTTCGCTCGGGAATTTTAGGTGGCTCTGTTAAGAAATTATTGCGAATATCTAAGAAGCTTAATTGTTCAAGACTTGCGATATCTTCTGGTATTCTTTTAATTCTATTTCCCGTTAACAATAGTGCACCAAGATGGGATAATTGCGCTAAAGGGGGAAATTTAACAATTCTATTATTTGAAAGATCAAGCACTTTCAAAAATTTTAATCTTTGAAGCCATGCGGGTAGTTGCGTTAAATGATTATCGCTTAAATTTAAAGCCATAATTTGATTTTCAAAACAAGTAATATCTAACGCTTCAAATAAATTGCTAGGGCATCGTGTTAATAATAATCGTGAAAAATCTAACGTGTGCCTATCTCGAATCATTTCAGATAGTTCTAGCGCTGAATATTCTGATCTGATAATTTCAATATTAATAGCGTTAAGAAACCGATGACGAATACATAAGCTCATTTCGCTATCATTTGCAGGCAGGTACTTTAACTCAGCATACGCAGCTTGCAAATTTCTTTTTCTTGGGTGCAGTTGCCTATCTTGCACAGCATTACTTAGCGCTTGTGTCATAGGTGCTATTTCATCATCTAAAGATAATCTATTCAATTCACGATCAAAAGCAGTTTGCAAAATATCTTGTCTTTTTCTTATGAGATAATTTATTTCCCGTTGTTGCCTTTTGAAGAGCTGTTTTCTATTGGTATGCGCATCAAATAATTCCTCCCGCACCATTTTCATCTTTGGTGTTTCAAATAACAGATAGGAATCAATAACACGTTGGCTTTCACGACAGACTGCTCGAAGAGGAAGATAATGTTTTGGAAGGTAAGAATAAATATGGTTTATAAGCTCATAGGGGATTTTAGAAAAATCACCAAAGCTTTCGCTGGCATAGGTTTCTATTTGCTTAGCTCTTCCATCCTTGGGAGGCCCTATTTTCATCATTATCTCCTGGTATCATATTTACGTCTCAATTTGCATCTTCTGGATCATCCAATATAAAGCCTCCGACTTGCCTATTCCAAAGTAAAGCATACATTCCTTGTTGATTCATTAAGGAGGCATGATTGCCATCTTCAACAATTTTACCGTGATCAAAGACTAGGATCCTGTCCATGGCTAGCAAGGTAGAGAGTCGATGGGCGATAACAATAACAGTTTTACCCTGCATTAACTGTGCTAAACTATCTTGAATATAGTTTTCCGTAACCGAATCCAGAGCACTGGTCGCTTCATCCAAAATTAAGATAGGTGCATTTTTCAGTATGGCTCGGGCAATAGATATTCTTTGTCTTTGCCCCCCAGATAGTTTAATACCTCTTTCCCCGACCAGCGATTCATAACTATCTGGAGTAGAAATAATAAATTCATGAGCATGTGCTTTTTGGGCAGCTAAAATCACTTCTTCATCTTTAGCATCAACATTACCATAGCGAATATTTTCCATTAAACTACGATGGAACAAAACAGGATCTTGCGGAATAAATCCAATTTGCTCTCGAAGAGAACTTTGCGTTATTGCGCTAATATCTTGTCCATCAATGGTAATAATACCGGATGACACATCAAACAATCTGACAATAAGATTTACAAATGTTGTTTTTCCACTGCCTGAAAAGCCAACCAACCCAATGCGCTGCCCTCCAGGGATAATGACTGATTTATTTTCAAATATATTTGTATTACTCTTATAGTTAAAAGTTACATTACTAAACTCAATTTCCCCCTGTTCAATATGAATAGCGATAGCCTCAGGTTTATCAATAATTTCATGAGGAACAACTAATTTAGTCAAACTCTGGTTACAACGCCCAATAAGATCATTTAAGCGGTGAACTTGTTCTGTGAAATACCAAACACCTTCAGTCACATAGAGTGCTAAGCTTAAAATGAGTGCAAAATCTCCTACTGACACTAATCCCTTCGCTCGCAGATGGATTAAGCCAAAAATCATTGCGCCAATAAGCGCAGTCACTGATAACCCCTGGACCATTGATAGCTTTAACTCAAACCATCCCTTTTTGCGAAATAGTCCAGCCACACCCTCAAGTGAACTTTTTAGATAATTTAATTCAAACTCTTCTCTTGCAAATAATCGAACGTTATTTGAATTAGAAACACTATCGACTATTTCTCCAGATAGTTTTGAATGTCCCTCAGCGAGATTATCGGAATATTTGGAGATTTTCTCTGAGAAAAATAAACTGATAGCAAGAAAGCATATCACCCAGGTTAAAAAGGCAAAGAAGAAATAATGATTAACGTTATACATCAAAATCAGCGCTAGGATGGGCTGTACAATCTGACGGATCAGAAACGGAGCAATATTAGTAAGAATAACAAATATATTATCTGCGATAGAACTAATATAGTTTGCTATAGAGCCCGAAAAATTATCTTGAAAATACCGATAGGAATGCTTTTCTACATAGGCAAACATTTCCTGAACGATTTGATTTTGAAGTAAGGGACCTGATTTTATATTAATAGTCTGGATGCCACGCCAAGACAAATTATGAATTTCATAATTAATGATATACAAGATGGCAGGCAATAGAAGGGCCTGCCATAGCTTTGCGCTTTCGCTGATAAGCGAAACATTGTCAATCAGAATTTTCATCAAGTAAGCATTAACGGTCGCATAGCAACCAGATAAAATTGAAAGCGCAACAATGCCAATTAACGACCAAGGATAGCATTTTAAAAAATGCTTGATAAATCGAAATAATGTTTTGGGAAGAGGGTCGTTCATGATTGCTCGATATTCAAACAGTAACTTAAAACCGATTTTTTAGATAATCTCTTAATTATATCAGATTATCTAATGAAAAGTTCGAAAGGCTATGTTAATTTCTTGATGACATTAAGAGCCCATTCAGCACTAGTCCATTTTGCTGCTCTAATAATCATTAAATAGATTAACCCATCTGATTTCCAGGCCAATTCGAAATTTCCCTTTCTCTGATAGGAATAGGCTAAATGCACGCCATCTCCTTCATCTATAATTTCATGTTCACAAATTTGGTCTCCAATAAGTGGAGGAAATTGAATAGGATAAATAGAAGTATTTGGCGCCACAAGAATATGAATAAAGACTCCGGCATGTTGATGATGCTCAAATAAATATTCCTTTTCAACGATATTTCCATGGGGCTCGCTTATTCCTATTATGCCATTTAAGTAGTACCCTTCCTTCCCTAAAGTATCTTGTAGAGTATCTGGCAACCATTTATGAGTTATTTTTTCTTCTGTAGGCAACGTAATCGTAAAGCAGGATTTATGTCTAATATGTCTCCAAAAACTAAGCGGCACTTCACTAGTATTGATCTTATGCCTATAGTAGTACGAAAGATGTGAAAATGGGGTGCTTAATATTTGCTTTTTTATTTTCTCATCGCAAGACCTGAGATCTTGAATCATGATAATCAGATCTTCATCCAACAGATCAATGTTATCAAAGGTTACTTCTATACGTGTTCTTTCACAGTCTATGGTTGCTGCATTTTGTCCGCGATAATTTTTCCCTATCCATAACAAGCGATTTCCTACATTGATACCACGTGGTGCCAATACATTCGTTGCAGAAAATGCACCGGTATTTAACCACAAACACGGATAATCATATGCTGGCGGCGCCCAATCATATAAAAATTGTTTAATAGCGATCTGTTTGCTTTTCTCATTTTCTAATACAATTCGAAAACTGGATTGAGATTTTTGGCTTTCTTTTCTGAGTTGTTGTTTTACAATGAAAAAACCCTTCGGCAAAGAACCCATAGTGAAAACAATAAAATTACACCAAGGCTGTGCATCAATTGGAGCACAATCAACAAAATTAATGCCTTCTTCATTCATGATGCTTGGTTGATAATCTGTCATCTTGACATTCATTTCTTGAACCCGCCGTTCTTCTAATATAGTATTTGACCATCTAATTGTATTGTAACTAATGGGATAAACTCTATATGGGAATTAAGAAAAGAATTATCATTGTCTTTTTTCTAATGATATTTTCATCCCTAACTAAAATCGTTGTGGCAGCTCACCCAAATAATGAGATCGTCATGGCAAATCAACTAGTTAACAATTACTATCATACTCTGTTATTAGAAGATTTATCCGGCTTTCTTAATTTATTATCCGACGATGTGGTACATGAAATTAACCAAGGATCTACGGAAATTGGTAAAGCTAAATTTAAAATTTTTATGGAGGAACAATTTTCTCATGGAAAAATAAACATAAAGGATCTGATTGTTTTAACTTCAGAAGATGGTCAATATGCAACATCACGTTATCTATGTTCTGGAAAGTACTCAAAAAGTGCAAACGGATATCCGCCTGCAAAAGGGCAATTATGGGAACTCCCCGTCGTCACCTTCTTTAAAATTAAAGATAACAAAATATCGCACGTAGCGGTTTACTTTAATGAAAAGGACTTTGTTCACCAAGTATCTTAATTTTTCTAACTCTTATATCGAGCAAATCAACGGGTCTAGCGACATTTTATATTTTAGTCCATCTTTAAAGGGAATCACTGGCAGATTGATTCCCTTTATATCCGGCTTACAGAGGTTGAAAAATCCGTTCAAATCGCGACCATTATTTTCCCATCAACATCAATATAACCTCGATGCATAGTCGGTGTATTAAAAGAAAGGGAAATTTTCCCCCGGTTATCGATAGCAATAACGCCCATCGTCCCTTTTTGTGATCGCTGATGAATAACATATTCACAAGCTTTAGACAAAGGTAAGCGCTTTAATTCAATCATCATTGAAATAGTATGAGCAACTACGCCTCTGATCAAGTGTTCCCCAATTCCGGTACCTGATATGGCACAAGTTTTATTATTGGCATAACAACCCGCACCGATCTGACAGCTATCACCTACCCTGCCTGGCATCGAATGATGAGTACCTCCTGTTGAGGTCGCTGCCGCTAAGTTGCCATTTCTATCCATTGCCACGGCGCCAACCGTACCATGCTTATTCTGTTTGACGCTTTTTAGATAATCATCATATTGATGCTGAGTAATAAAATAAGAATCGGGTTTCAAAACAAGTTTTTGATCTTTGGCAAATTTCAACGCACCTTCTCCGGATAACAAAACATGCTTGGTTTTCATCATGACGTTGCGCGCAAGCATAATTGGATTTTTTACCCGCCGCACTATAGAAACAGCCCCAGCTTTTAATGTTTTACCGTCCATAATAGAAGCATCCATTTCAACTTCACCGGTGTCATTCAATACTGAACCCTTGCCTGCGTTGAAATAGGGATTATCTTCCAAAATCATTACCGCGGCTTCCACCGCTCGTACTGCGTTGGCACCCTTTTTTAGTAATTGATGCCCTGTACGAAGTGCTTCTTCAATACCAGCTTCGTATTCAGCTAGGTGTGTCTTTAAATTCTTTGGCTTGTTTCCTGCACCACCATGGACTGCTATTGCAACTTTGCTCATCTTGTTTTCCTTTATTATTATAAAATTACCGCAATGTTAATTAATCAACGGCTGCGCCGCTTATATTTGAAGAAATAGTAAGGGGTATCATTTATAAACTCAATCCATTCTTATTTTTAGCAAAATAACTTAAAAAGCTATATTTTAAATAAGTCGAGACATTTGCTTAATTTTGGAAATGGGCTGAACTATTCGCTGCAAAGCTGAAGAGGGCTGCGTTTTACACTAAAGAGAAGAAGACACCCAATAGTGAATGCCTTCTTCAATGTGTTGGAACATTATTTTATACGAAGTTTGCTAATTTCCCTTAGAGATTCATTAGTATCCATCGCCAATTTTTTAGCTTCATTCAATACATTTTGATGTCTAAAAGCATCAAAGCTGATTAAATTACCGTAATTAAGTCCTGATTTTAAGGATTGTAGCTCACTGCCATTTTCAACAACATGGAGCTTTTCAAGTGAATTAAAGGACTCAAAGGATTTAGTCGCATTATTGCGTTGCCAATTCGAAATAGCCGATGTCACTAAGATTGAACCCAAAGTGAACCCAACTATGGCTAAAAGGCCTGCCCCACTGGCTATTGATGCGGCTGCGGCAATAGCACCCATTAAAAGTGACCAATGGAATGATGTTTGTGCGCTAGAAGCATCAAGAACAGGTAGACTACGAGCAGTAACTGGTAATCGGCCTTCAAACGCTATATTTGGCTTTTGGGTAAAACCATTTGATTTAAGCCAAGCAAGCATGTCATCTCTTAACTTGCGCATGAGATCTTTGGAACCACTAAAACACACATCTAAGACAGCTTTTAACCCTTTTCGCTTCTCCACAGCATCCATAAATGAGGCTGTTAATGCACCGCCATAACGCACTCCCTTTTCCTTTCCAAGCAATTTAAAAGCAAATTCACGTTTATTAGCACTTTTATCGAATTCTGCATCCGCAGAAGTTTGATCATCTTGGCAACCACTAATCATTGCAATAAAGTCATGGTTGTTATCAACAGGTCGATTTGATTCGTTTTTATCTAAGTTTTCTTTTAAATCAAGAATAGATGCAGAATGGCAGCAATCCATTAATACAAAAACTTTAACGCCTTTATTTAATTTTCGTAAAAGGCTATTAAGTTCATCGTCCGTAATTGTAACAATTTGCCCCCTTTTCGTAATTGCACAAATGGCCTCATCTCTTTTATCTGCTTCATCTCCACTTGTGTCCCGTGAATAGGTACCATGTCCACTATAATGAACGACGAGCGTATCACCGGCTTTAAGCTCTTTTGTTTTTTTTGATAGTGCACCTAGAATATTTTCTTTTGTAGGAAAGATATCTTTTCTTTTAGGATCATCAGAAAGAAGCGTAATATTTTTTGCTTGCGCTCCGCTCTTAAGTAACAAGCTTTGCATGTCAAGCATGTCGTTGATACAGCCGTTCAGTTGATTTTCGGTACCATTATAGTTGATACCACACAACACGCCATGAATTGTCATGTCCAATCTCCTTGAATTTTAATTACCATTTTTTTAACCATACTTAAGCCCTACTACTAGCCCTCGTATTCTTTGAGAGGCACAAGTAAATACTGCAAACTTGTGGTCAATTTCTTATGTAATTTTGCAGCATTAATATCATGTCCCTGCTTAGCACAGCAACTGGAATGATCTTGACGTTGGTTAATTTCAAGGATGAGCGAGTACTGTAAAAAATTGAGGTAAGTGGAAGTACTGAAGCAGAGGTTTTAAAATGACTTGCAATTTCAGTAGAGAATATTTTATTTTGAACAGTAACTACCTGGATGTCATCGTGCGACCGTTCCTTTCCTATTCCGAGTCAAAATCACCCTGGTAGCTTTCCCATAAATCACGGACCGGACCAGAATTATTCAGCAAATCCGTTGTTGTGCCATTGGCGACGATCTGTCCATTACTCAACATAATGATGCGATCAAACTTTGGCAAAAGATGTAAACGATGCAAAGAAACAATCATTGCAGCCTCAGGGAAAGTATGGATAACTCCAGAAAGGATCTCCTGCTCTGTAGCTAAATCCACACTAGAAGTGGGTTCATCCATCAAAATAAGAGAGCTAAATCGTGCAGCAAACAAACCACGTGCAAGTGCTAAACGTTGCTTTTGGCCCACAGAAAGATTAAGTCCTTTTTCTCTAATATCCGTATCTAGACCATCGGGCAGCGTTGCGAGTACATTTGAAAATCCGGCTAATTTCACCGCATTATTGATTTCAACCGCATTGGTAGGCAAGTCCATCGTTACATTAAAAGTAATGGTATTTTCAAATATTTCGGGATCCTGCGGAATTAATGTGGTTATCGCTTGTAACGGTTCAAGTGAGTTAAAACTGACACCATCAATTTTAAGATGGACATTGGATGGTGTATAAAGACCACACAAAAGATTCAGTAATGTACTTTTCCCGCCCCCACTTGAACCTATCAGAGCAATTTTTTCCCCACGTTTGATTGTAAAGTTAAGTTGATTAAAAATCTGGCCGCGTTCAATGCCAGAAGCATGGTGAAAACTGAGTTCTTCAATATCAATGGTATGCCATTGGCTAGCGATTGCCGCGCCTTGTGGTAGATGAGCTAAGCGCTCAATATCATTTAGGATAGGCTGAATGCCTTTTACATCGGTATCCGCACGAACCAAGTCGCTATAATGCAGACTCAAATCACGAAATACCGAGCCAAGCTCCCATTGATAACGAAATATCATGACCACGATCCCAATCTTAATGGCACCCGTTCCATGAAGAGAATGCATGATATATCCAATTAATATTGAAGCTTGCACAATCGTTAACAGCATATCCACGGTAAACCATTTGGTCTCATTCAAAACAGTATCTTTCTTGAAGAAAGGCCAAATACTCTTCAAACGTTGAAATAAGTTATTATGCGTTAATTCCCCTAACCGTAATGTCAAAACAGTTGTCATATTGCTGATGTAATCAAATAGTACCGCTCCCACATGATTTTCAATCTCATTTTGCGCATCATAAAGTGGTATTAACTTACGATCATACAAAATGACTGTTAGCATGATAAACAATGAAGTAGCTAAGCTAATGAGGCCTATCGGCACAGATATCCATAATAAAAAGCAAACCGATGTCAAAAATCGAATAATCGTTTCACTATAAATAAATTGAGATTCCGCAAATCGATATAACGCCGCAGAAGAGCGGTTAACACGTGAAATAACATTTCCTGAATGATGATTTTGGTGCCATTTCAGTGGTAGGTGAGTTAATTGTTCATAAATGTTCAGACGAAACGCTTGCTGGATCTTTAATGCAACCTTACGCTCTATCACGCGCGCAGGACCATGAAGCGACCAAAACAGTAATTGCACGAAAACCCCAACGCTCAACCAAAAGATAACTTGATTAACTTTGTGTGGTTCAAAATTTTGTAAAACATCAATAGTACGTCCCAAAGCATAGGGACTTAAACTCAAAAATGCTTGTGCAAAGACAAATGCCAAGTAGTAACCAATAATGGAACGTCGCCAAGGCTTTCCATAGTGCCACACGGTACGAATCAAGCTAAAATAAGGGTTAGTCATTGGATATTAATCTCTGCTCTTATGTTCTATTTCGCATTTTTTATTCTGATCTTTCGTGAAATCAAATACTTGATTATTAATCGGCATCAATGATTTAACCGTTTTAGGGTACGAAACAAATGTGTTCCAAATGCCGTAATCGAGATCAATTTCATCGATATTTCCTGTTAACGCAACTTCCTTAAATACAAATGGTACCCCTTCAGATTTCAAGGGATCATTGGCATCACAAACATGAATATGTAAATGTGGGGCACTGGAATTTCCGGTGTTTCCCAACAACCCAATGACTTGACCTTTTTTTAGCTTGTCACCTTCTTTTACCTTTATACTACCCGGTATCATATGCGCAAAGAGTACATAATAATCCTGATTGTTCTGATGAATTTTCAGCATCACATGATTACCTGCAATATCAGGCAAAGGTAATTGGGGAACCGGTAACTTAGGTGGGATATTTTCAGCAATTCCATCATGGACTTTAGTTACGATCCCGTCATGAACAGCAAGAATTTCATGACCGTAACCAACCCAATTTTTATTCTCACGGTGATCTCCCAATACGCCTTTTCCATGGTCACAAACTTGCATCCAATCTATCGCATATCGCTGTGAAAGATAAAATTTACCGTCAAAGGGTAATATAGTGAGACGATGGTACGAATCCATTGACGGCCCCGCACTGGCCACCCAATTTTTGCCCTTTAATGGGTGAGCTAAAATGACCGGTTTTTCCTGGCTAACCGCTAGTTGAAATTCCATGGGCAATACCAAGGCTTCTCCCTTTTCTGGCAATCGTTCGTCAGTCAAAATTTTATGCACCAATTGTTTGGGAATTTTTGCCCCTTTAGGTTGTTTAATCCCTATATAAACAAAGGCTCCCATACCTTGAGCAAGCTCAATTCCCTTGGTTTCAAGCCGTTTGTTATCTTGATAAACAAAACTATTTTCTTGCAATCTTTTGCCTGAATAGCTTTCCAAGATATTACCCGCATCATCCATCACCTGAATCAAACCCACATGAAGTTTTCTTGTAGTGATATTTTTTAGCTCTAATTCATAGACTAATAACGTGCCATCTATTGTTGAAACAGGAATAGGTGCTTTTAAAGTAGATAATTGAAGCGGTAATTCCACGGCGCTTAGAATGCTTGGTAAAATAGTTAGACATAAAATGCCTATCAAAGATTTCATTCTAATCGTTTGGTTTTTGATTAAAAATATCATTGCTATCAATCCATAAGGCAAAATCTAATTATAAACTAAATACTATCCAAGGAATGTTTAGAATAAAAGCCAATCTTTTTTTTCCCATTTATATACCAATTATCCCTGTTGTCCTGTCTTTTAGGCTCAACCATCACTTGGTGATTGACATTCTATTAACTAACTATATATTCTGTTATCAAATATTTTTTAAACCATTAGGGCTGACCAAGCAATGAGAGAACTTTGTCCTAAAGAGCTATTGTGTATCAGTGGTGGAGATGATGAAACTGAATCAATGCTCGATGGATTATTGATCGGTGTCACAACAGGGAGTTTAGCAGGTGCATCAGCTTGCGCTTATTTCCTTTACAAACGCCCTATGCTTTTAGTTGTTCCTGGTTTGATGGAAAATGCCGTAAAATTTAGTGCCCTTGCTGGCGCTTTTGCAGGTGGGCTAATTGGCGCATTTGCCGGTGTTGCATTTTGCGACTGAAAATTTAAAACTATTCTTTCAACTCTGCTTTGCATAGCAACGCATTATAAATTATACCAATTTCCCGTTTCAAACATTTGGTTAATACTATATGCGCTATATAAACCATACAAACCACCAGCAAGAGCGCCTATTGCAAAGCCATTAAGTAAAGAGCTGATGGCTAACCCATATTCCGTTAAATAGCCTACACAACCTATAAACCCTAACCCTAAAGAATCCGTTAAAATGGCTTTATAATATAACTCTTGTTTCCATTCATCGGTAACAAAAACCGCTTCACCACCAGACACTAAACCTATTTGCTTTCCATCCAATTGGTACATCTGTTGCTCCATTTTTTGTGCTGATCAAAGCGCATTTTAAAGTGCTATAAGAGTCTATATTAACATGCCCCAACAACCGATAAAACTTAATGGTAATAAATTCCATTAAAACCAAAATGCCCACTGGGCAAGCCAGAAAAACGATGATCCACGGGGTAATAGGAATATAGGGCATAGCTAAGATGCGGATCGGTTGCCCAACCTTCACGCGGGGCTTTTGCCGCCGTTAGGACAGATTGCACACCACCACTTCCGCTTTGTTGATATGTCTGACGAATATATTGATCGGATGCACACCCGTTACACAACATCCCTGAGAGGAGTACAACAACCAGTAAAACTTCTTTTGCTCTCATACCTATATACATCTGCTCGGTGAGAGAAAAACTTAAGTTTAAATAGCATAAACATGAGCAAATACACTTTTAATTTTTACCACTCTTTTTCAAGCAAGTCTTTTAACAGGGTAAGGTTTTTGGAACCAATAGCTGCTTGCACTTCTTGCTCAATCTCATACAACGCCTTAGCTGCTAATCTCTTTAAAGATTCTCCCTCTGAGGTAAAGACTATGCGCTTATCGCGTGCATTATCCGGGATAGGTTCTAATGCCAAAAGGCCATCCTTAACAAGCCCTGAAACAAGTTTGTGGACTGCCTGACGAGAGACATCTAATCTTCTCGCTACTTCAGAGATAGTCAAAGATTCCCCTTGTAGCGTCGCGAAAATACGAGCTTGGGCATCGGTAAATGATCGATATTGGGTACCCATTCGTTTACTTTTGAATCGTTCATCTAACAACCAAAGCTTTTTTTGCAATAAGGCTTTGAGGTTATTAATTAGGAATGACTTATTATCAACCATAGTTGACATAAATAAAGCTCCTTTGTATACTGTCATCAATGGTTGACATTCTACCATTACAAGACAGCATATAGAAGAGGAGTAGTTACATGATTTTAATAACCGGCGGCAATGGCAAACTGGGAAGAGCCGTGATTTCAAAATTAACGATGCTCGCTAAGAAAGAACAAATTGTGGTGAGTGTGAGAGATATCAAAAAAGCTCAGGATCTCATTGATGAAGGCATACAGGTAAGACAAGCGGATTTTGCTGACACACATTCACTATCTAATGCGTTTGAAGGGATTGATAAGTTATTTCTGATTTCTGCTGATGGCCCCGCAGAATTAAGAATACGTCAACATAAGAATGTCATTGATAGCGCAAAAAAATATGGTATCAAACATATCTTTTATACCAGTTTTATTGACGTGGCAGAAAATTCCCCCTTTATTTTCAGTCAAACTCATGCGCAAACTGAAAGTTATCTTCAAGCAAGTGGCATAGCCTATACCATTCTCAGAAATAATTTGTATTCAGATCTCTTGCCTTTGGTCAAATTGTCCGAGTGCGGAAATTTTTCATTACCAGCAGGCAAAGGAAAAGTTGCTTTTATTTCGCGCGAAGATATTGCTACATTTGCAGCCACCATACTTTTGCAACCTCATGATGAGCACCGGAATAAAATTTATAAATTAACGGGTCCTCATGCATATTCATATTTTGAAATAGCCCAAATGCTAGCGCAGAGGTTACAAAGTCCTGTTAGCTACATTCCAGGTACCGCTAAGCATTTTATTAAAAAATTAACGCATTTTGGTTTGCCTGCGTGGTTAACAGAGTCTATTGCCGGTATGTATTTAGCCATTGGACATGAACAACTGGGCTATAGCGACATCTCAGAAGATTTTGAAAAGATTGTCGGATCTCCGGCATTAGATGTTCAAGCTTGGCTCAAAACTGATAAATAATTTACATTAATTCGGAGAAATACAATGAATAATATTGCTAACAGTTTTGCTCAATATGCCGCTAATCCTGAAAAATTCGAAACCATTGAAGGCGTATCACCAGAAATTGCCTTGCGTTTGCCCGGATTTGCAGATTTTGGTATGGACGGGGATGACTTGGTAGAAGCCGTGAGAAAAGCAGGTAAGAGCCCCGTTGCCGCTACATGGGGAGAAGTACTCATTGAATATGGTAATCTCGCTATGAATCGTGGTGAATTAGCCCAAAAGCAGGATAACTCTCACCTCGCTGAAAAGGAGTTTATGAAGGCTTCGTTTTGGTATTTTTTAGCACGTTTTCCGCATATCATGAACGACACGGGTATGAGAGCTTATCAATTACATAATGAAGCGTATTTATGTGCTGCTAGGCATTCACGTTATGCGATGGAGATTGTCGATATTATTGTTGATGGGAAAAAAGGAAGAGCCTTTTTGCGACTGCCAAATTCATCCCAATTAAAATATTCCGTTGTCATGCTTGCCGGCGGTGTTGATACTTGGAAAAGTGAATTGGAAGTACATAATTTGAGTGATTCATTTTTAGAACAAGGCATGGCAACACTGCAAATAGACATCCCTGGTACAGGTGAATGCCCAATATCAGCTTCAGACCAAGGTCATGCCTGGTTCCTCGCGGCTCTAGATAAGCTAAAGAATCATCCTAGAATTGATGGGTCTAAAATGAGCTTTTACGGGCTAAGCTTTGGCGGCTATTGGGCGACTAAAATGGCATTTATTGCCCCCTGGCTATCAGGCGTCGTCAATAACGGTGGGCCAATCCACCACACCTTCCAACCACTTTGGCTACAAAAGTTACCCATGGGCTTAAAGAAAATATTGGCCTTAATGCTTGGATTTGATCATAGCACTGATTTGATTATTGATAAGCTTGCTAAATTTTCCTTATTTAGCCAAGGATTACTAAACACAAAACTTTATGCACCCATTCTTAATATTAATGGCGCGAAGGATGAAGTTGTCTCAATTGATGAAATATCCTTTTTAAATGAACAGAACATTCATCAAGATACTTTAATTTTTGGCAAAGATCGTCATGTGGCGAGCAGAAATTGGTTCTTGCATAATCAATTTGCAGCAAGATGGTTATCTAAGCACTTAAAATGAAAAAAAGTACTAGGGGCGGGATTCAAGCCCCTAGTACTTACATTACCATTATTAAATAGTCATTTGTTTAAAGCGCTCTGCCAGACTTTCTTGAGCTGGGGTGATAAAATTAACGACATTTTGAGATTTTTCTACTTCCATGACTTGACTAAAGAGAACTACTTTAGATTGTTGATCAAACAATATCTCTGGAATAAATGGCTTTGGGTTAGGGAGTTTGTCATAAGCTAAAGCAGCTAGTTCAAACAGTGAGCATTCTTTAGAAAGTAAATAGCTATGGAGATCAGGAGAGAAACGTTTAAAACATAAATCCGATGGCTTTTTATTGAAATTATCAATCACCTTTGCTCTGGCGCCATATTGAACTAAAAGCTTAGCAGCTTCCAAGTTCTTAAACATCGCTGCCCAATGCAACGGATGTTTTCCTTCATGATCGGTCACTTCTACATTAGCCCTTCTTTGAAGCAGTATTTTCAGTACTGGCACCATTTCAGGGAATTGACAAACTTTATGTATTAGATAATGAGATATCGTTTTCTCTTTCGCAACAATTTCAAAATTAATATTTTCTACTTGGTAAATCAGCGTGAGTGCTTTATTAACATTGCGTTCTTGCACCGCATTATAAAGATTAATTTGATCTCTATCTAATAACATAACTGCCCTTAAGACGTGATTGGTAAGACGTCATAATTTAGACAGTTTACTTTCAATAGTAAAGCTTTTTTTAAGTTATATATAACATTAACTAAGTTAGTTAACTTCTTTTGGCGTGACTATTCGGCTACAATATTCCCTGAACATCATTGATTTTGCAATTCTAGAGCATATACACCGCTCTAAATAAAGTAGGAGTGTCTCTATTATGTTAAGTGATGGCCCAGGCCCTAAAACAATAAGAAATCTATATTCAGATTGTTTTAACCAATCAAAAAGCATTGAGAAATGTTGGGGTGAATTTATGGCTCAAATTGAGAGGATCGAGCTCGCCTATGAAGGTCCTCCTCTACCTGATTTGATAGGAAATTTAGTTCTTCACCAGCCCATTCGCAAGAATACAAGTCTTTTTGCACTGATGCATGAAACTGACAATGCCACAACTAAAGAATCTTGCAAGGGAATTATAGAATATGTTTTCAAGGATGGACGCAATATAGAATTTATTAAAATGAATATTGCCTTTAGTATACAAAAACTAGCCCATGCCATTCAATTCCAAGATCATCATCCAATGGAAGATCTAGAAAATATTGCAAATAATTTAGTTCTGTTAAAAAATTTAACTAAAAATGAACACGTATTTAAGAATCACATTAAAGAGATTTATGCCTATCACCCTCAAAATAGTAATTTGACCTGCGAGCTAATACTTCACACTATCTTAAATACACCAGAGAAACATATAGAAGACATATCTCTATTCTTACAAGAGCTCGAACAATCCGAACTTTTAATTGCGCCAGAATTGCCTAATATCACTAAAGTTAAACGACCTGCGAAATTTGAGAGACTTGAGATTGAAAATAAAGCTATTCCAGAAGAATTAACCAATGCCGAATGGCTAGTCAAAGATATTCAAAAATTAGGTAAGCCACAAAATTTAGATGAGCTCGAAGTAGCGATGCCGCCCATCACAGGTCTTGTCTGTGAAGGAGGAGGCGCTAAAGGAACTTGTTACATAGGTTCGACGCAGGCTTTAGAAGAACTTGGCGCATATGACCAATTAGAAAATGTTGCAGGTAGCTCTGCAGGAGCAATGAATGCCTTTGCTATGGCAATGGGATTAAGTGCTGAACAATTGGTCAAGTTCTTAAATGAATTTAATATTATTGATTTATTGGATGTGGATCCCTTAGGTGGTACAACCGCACAATGTACCGGTAAAAATATCCACACCTTATATCAATATATCCTGGAAAAGGTTTTAGGTGATCCTAATGCTTCGTTTGCTGATCTTGAAGCTCATATCAAAGGTGATGAATCAAGAGGGATAAAGCCAAATCCTGCGCTAAAAAATCTATTTGTCACCATGACGCCAGTGGGTGGAACACAAAAATCAATTTATGCTTTTGCTGGTAATGATGAAACGATTATTGGTAAGGACAAAGATGCACAAGCTGTCTCTGTTCGAGTAAAAGATCTCAGAATTGCCGATGCAGTAAGAGCATCCATGAGCATTCCTCCAGCTTATGGGCCTATTGAGGTCAGAACAAAAGATGGAACGAGTGTTGGACTATTTAGAGATGGTGGCATTTTAAATAATTTGCCACTAGAGCTTCTAGATGATAAAGACCTTGTAGCAAAAGGATATAAAACAAAGAAACTTGGCACGGTTGATCTCAACCCCTCTGTGGTTGCCTTTAAATTCATTACCGACATAAAAAAATTAAATCCCAATAAAACAAGATTTTCAGATTTTATTAAAAAGGAACGTAAACTTGCAGGCATCCCAGACTCTGCCCGCCCTGACGAAATCGACGACGAGGAATTTAATGCGGGATTGTTTGATATAGGTGTTTTGGGGCTCGCTAAAGTGGGCTTACAAGCAACATTCGGCTTACAAAAAACAGATTTGACTGCTGTGAAAGAAAAATATAAAAATCATAATAATATTTGCGAGTTATGGACTGGTGGTGTTGGCACTTTTGATTTTGGTGTTTCATCTACCCCAAATTTCTTAAAAGCGGTTGAAAGCGGTAAACTAGCCACTTATGAATGGTGGGATACTCAACGCAAACCTGACTTAGTTTTTAATGATAAAAAACAAATCGAACATTTAACCAAAAGAAAAGATCTACCCTACTTGCTAGATCAATACCTTGCTGAAAAAGCACGAATTTTAAAACCTGCCCGCGGTTATACAAAAGACGAACCAAGTATACGTCTTAAACAACTTGCAGCCTATATTAATTTTATCACAGACAAGTCTCCTGATTTAGATTTACAAAATGAAATGGATATGGCAATTAATCGTTTAGAGGAACGAAACCAGCTTCTAGCGGCCCACCATCAAAAAGTAGATGCCGCAATAAACTCTGCCAAATTACTGACTGAACTGGGTAATAACTTACTCCAAAGAAACAATGATAGGCAGTCGTTTGCTCGTGGATTTCATTGCCTGATGTCAGATGCCATTGACGATTTTTCTAAACCGCTATCAAATACAGGGGGCCTCAGTTTAGCAAGACTCGCCGCAAAAACAAATAAAGCAGATGAACTCCAAAGCATGTTAACGACAATTAAAGAAAATTTAGCGCAAATGCAGTGGTGGACAACCAGTTTTCAAACAATCAAAATAAAAGTGAGTCCTGACAAGGGATATTTATACAATTTAGATAAAAACGGCAAACGACAAAAAACCTATCGTGAAATATTAAATAGACAACCACTTCTTCATGATGCCTTTGAAGCAATGAAAAAAAATGATGAAAATCAGTGCTTACAGTTGTTACTAAACGATTCAGAAATCAATTTACTAAGACGTCCTTATGAAATAGAATATTCCAAATATTTGTCTATATTTCATCATGTATTTGAGAGCCAAAATGAAAATGCTTTCAACATGCTACTTTCCGCCGCCAAAAAACAAGGAATTGATTTAAAAACCCATAAATTTGCTGATGGGAAAACGCTGATTCAACATTTCGCACAACAACCAGAAGTAATGAATTTTTATTTTAAAAATGAAATGGATGAAAATGAAGAATTTGAGTTAACAAACCGAAATAGTAATATTTGGGAAGCACTTGTTGATCCAGCTGCCAAAAGTTGGGAAGGTTTAACTTTTCAAGATTATAAAGATCAAAATATCAATGAAATTGAAGTTAAAGAATACACTATAGATGAACTAAAAAAAATATCTGAACAGGAATTCAAACACTATTTTATGACTCCCAATAAACATGGCTTTTATCCCATTCATGAAGCTGTCATGAATGATGATGAAGAAAAGCTTACAATAATTCTAACAAAATTGTATGCTTTCTATGGAAAAGAGGCGGCAACACTATTGGAATTAAAATCATCTCAAGGTTTAGGGGGGACAGCGTTATATTTAGCTGCTCTACATGGAAGAGCCAATCTCGTTTCGTTGTTACGGTATTATGATGCGGATGTTGATAATGCGGGTCCTGATTATTCTCCAAGCGCTTTAACTGCAGCAGCTAAATCAATGAAGTTTAAATGTGTAGAAGCTATTGTTGCATCTAAACCCAGAGCATCAACATTAACAGGCCATAAAACTATTTCAAGAAAAATACCCGATTATGAAAATCAAGAAGCCCTGCATGTACTCACTCAAAAAAATCCTACTACCGAGGAAGAAAATGAAATAATTTATAAATTACTGCATCAATTTACTACCACTACTGCAATGTGGGTACCTATTAGTACACTCCCATCGTCTGAATATGGTTTGCAAATGATGACAAAAGCATATGACAGTTATGGCAAAACACCCTTACATTATATTATTGAAAACAACAATCAAGCATTACTTAATACGCTAATAGAAAAAGGAAAAGGTTATAAAGAAACATGGTATACCGATACTTATTTTGATCTTGGCGCGCTTGGTCCAATCAATAGTTGTGCCCCAAGATTAACTCCTGTTGAGTATGCATTAAGCTTAAAACCACCAAGACTTGAAATAGCAAGATTACTTCGTGACAATTGTTATGACAAAGCTTTAAAAAGACAAATGGATAAAGCGATAACCAAAGCAAGTACTAAACAATTTAAGCCAGATGATACCGTCACTTATCACAGCTTCCTTTTAAGTAATGCTCCTTCTCCTAAAGAAAAATTTAAACTTATTAGAAAAGCCCTCGCAAATGGCGATAGTAGCCCATTAATTGCACTTAATGATCAAGAGCTTAAAAATAAAAACATTTTAGCAACGATGTTTGATCAAAAAAGCAGAAATAACAAAAATATATTATATATATTAGTAGAGCACCTAAACACTAAGCAAGCTCAAGATCGAAAAATAGTACTAGATTTGATTAAAAACATCTGTTCCAACGATAAAAATATTAGGGCAGATATTGATGGAGAAATGGGTAAATGTGCATTAACGTTAGCAGCCAAAATGGAAAGTTGGGAGGCCTTTGCTGAACTTTACCCTTATAAGAAATCTCGCAACACCCCTAAAGATTCCAAAGGAAATACCTGTTTGCATTATTTGGCTAAGAATGCAGATCCACAATTATTTTGTAACTTTGTATGTAAAGCCGAAAAAATAGATTCTAAAGATAATGGTCATTTATATTGTTACAATTTAACTGATTTTAATGTTCGCAATAAGGAAGGTTTAACGCCTTTACAAATGCTAATTCTATACGACAAAGTTGATACCGTTAAGATGTTATGTGAAAAATTATATACCTCTAAATCATTGATGGGATATTATTATCAGAATAATCTATTATCTACTTTAATTGGAGCAGAAAAGATTGACAGTGATTTGATCAATTATATTAATGAGAATGCATCGTCCGAAATGCGTGATGAATTCGTAAAGATGCTAAAACTGGAAAATGTTCAAAATGCAAAATTAATCCAAGCTTTGGAAAATGCTGAATTAAATCCATCAAATAAAAGAAAGCGAGATATGTAATAGAGATCTCTCGTTTCAAATTGTTTAAACTTTTATTCTAGTGACAGTATTCATAGACCTGGTATCGTAAGCTTTAAATAAAGGTCTTTTCTTTTCAGGGAAAAAAATCGCAGGACAGGCGGCCCTAAAATAAGCTTGAGGGTCAAAAAATGCATAATTTTCAGGAGAGATCCCTTCTTTATATATTGACCCGTCTCTGATATCCATGGTCGCTTTAGTTGACTTATTCCCCAAATCCATTTGGATTCTCTCAGGCGAAATTTTCCTTTTAATATGATTATAAACATCTTGAGTTATTGTGGCCCTTAAATCAGATTTCCCACTAATGATATAAGCTCTGGCGCTTGCCCAATCTACATCTAATGCTTGAATCATATCATCTATGGAATCAATTTTTTCTGCAACACTGATATGTGCTACACCACCATATTGAATACCAGATAAGATATCCTGACCTTGAATAAATAATAATACACACGGGGAAGCATCTTTAGCAGCTATATAGAAAATCGGTGAATCTGATGTTGCAACAATCCATTCGCCTTGATTTGCGCCCCGAGAAGCATCAAGATTTTTAGGGTTGTTATTATAATTTATTGTACTATTTAGCATTGTTTTATAATTATTCTAACAAGGGTCGGAAAACCTGAATATAGATAATTAATGCATCAATATGAAAGTACTTTGTGACAAACGATCAAAATTAAGCGATAAAAGGGCAATGAGTAACGCAGCATCATAAGAGAATGGATTGCTTCTCTTGGGGTCTTCGCCAGCTTTACTGGCAGCCTGACAAGGTGCTCGCAATTGTAAAGGGTCTGTAATTCGTTAGCATATCTCATGACCTTTTGTGATCATGATCTTTGTAGGGACGCTCCCTGTATGAGAGCACCCCTACAAAGAACCATGAATCTATTTTTTTAGGTTTACTGAACCTAACAGGCGTCAACAAATTGCAGAACCTTTAGAAACTGCGCGTCACATAATGTTTAAAAGGATATCCCATTGGGATGTCCTTTTCATGATCTACAACTCACTATTTGCAAACACTTTCATCGACTCTGCTAAAAATTCAGCTAGTTTAGGGTGATAGGCTTTGAAGAAATTTCCAAAATCGATATGCTGGCAATAAAATTGCCCCAGCGCAATATAACTTGCTTTGGTAGGCGTCCAGAAATTTTTCAAATTTTCAAAGTGTTTACGGACTAAGATCTGCACTTTTAGATCAGAAGGTAAAAGATTTTGATTAATTGCAGCAACAAGCTCATTAAATAGCTCGTCTTGCTCATTTTTAATTTTCTCTACCTTTTCCTTTTTCCAATGCTTAACGGCTTGATTGCATTGATCAATTTGATCTTGAGTCGCAAGCCCTATATCTATTAACTCATCCTGATATTTCTTTTGTTGTTCCGAATCATGCCCCCAAATCATTTTAGTTTCTTTAGTCATACCATATTCCTCAATTAATTGAATTACATTTCCCCAATGAATTGGTTCGCTGCTTTCCAGATCAGATATTAACGTACTTAACGTTTGGGCTGCGTTTTGCAATTGAGCAATTTGGCTTTGCAGAGAATCCTTTTGAGCTTTAAAATGTTCCAGCGTATTGGTTTCTTTTGCAAACAATACTCGGATCTGCGTTAGCGTAAACCCAAAAAATTTAAGTGCAATAATCTGCTGTAACTTCAACAAATCAATTTCAGAGTACAAACGAAATCCATTGGGTAACCGTACAGAGGGAGGCAATAAGCCAATACTATCGTAATGGTGAAGGGTTCGTACAGACACCTTCGTAAGCTTACTAAACTCTTTTGGATACCATTTTTTCATCGTTTGTTCTCCTTAACACCCAGGCTAAGGTATGACGTTACGTTAAGATCAAGAGATATTTTCAAAATTTTACACTATTAAGAAATGTCGCTCAATAAAGATCCATTTATCGTGTATTTCTACCTTTTTGTCACCAAGCGGGTTTTTCCTGATTATTTTCCTATTTTATAAGTGTTAGTTTGCCAAAAATTGAGCGGTAACCGGTAACCCTAGTCAATGATATTACCCAAAGATCATATTTGCTATGAGATAGAAGGCAAAGTTCAAAAGTTAATCGCTCCATTAACGAAACTAGGAGATATTAGCTATTTCTGTTATGGGGTAAATTACCCTAACACTTCTGGTTTTACCTTGACTTCTTGCGTTCAATATTATGAAAATTGGTTACAAAAAGAATTTCCCTTAAGAGGATTCTTTTATCGTACCGGATGGCATTTGAATGACAAACTTAGACCAAACGAAGAAATCGAAGTTGGGAAAAAATTTGACCTTGGGGATCTCATCACTTTTGTTGAGCATCACCATGATAAAACAATAATATTAGAATTCGGATCTTACATCGAAAATAAAAGCGTGATTAATTTTTATTTAAATAATCAGAATCTAATGAAAAAATTTGGAAATTATTTTCTTGAAAGTATTCACTCTTGGCTGCCAACCATACATAAACAGCTTATAACCCCTTCGTCGACAATGGTTATCAAAGATAAAACGATTGAACCCCATTCCAAAAACCATAATACTACTTGTGTTAAAAATCTCATGCAGGATCTTAGCTATCCTTTCAATTTACTTTCTAAAAGAGAATCTGAATGCTTTAGCTTTTTATTACAGGGATATTCTATTGAGAAGATGAGTGAAATATTAAAAGTAGCAGTGCCTACCATTGCTAATTATATCGCTCGTATAAAAGCGAAGTTAAATTGTTCAAATAGAATGGAAATGATACAAAAAGCCAAAAAAGCCTATCTCATTGAATATTATTTAAACGTGGAATAAGAAGCAACCAAAAATCCAGTAGATCTCTTTTTCAACTATAATTGAAAAAGCAATTACAATAATTATTTAGTTTATCGAATGACTACAAAACTACAATCCACGCTTGCTATCCTTTTGCTGGCGATAACGGTGGTTATCACCTCTGCAGGTTTTATTCTATGCATTGCTACCAGTAAAGAAGGGTTAGCTGTCAGTGATCTCGCCGTTCACGCTTCTATTCTAGCTACCTTTTTACTGAATATATTACTATGGGTTTGGATAAAGAAAAAATCGACGATACAATGGATCAATCATTTAAGTACAGTTTCGATTATTTACATTCTATTACCGATGACACTTGATTTATTTATTTGCGGCACTATTGTTAAAAATTATTATCAGAGTCATTATGTTGCAAAAAATACCAAGATTAGTAACTATGAAGAATCTTTAATAAATTGGCCAACAATGTCATTTCCTGTAGGGTTAAAGATTAAAATTGTTATTACAAACACACTTGCGCACAAAGGGGCCACACTCGGCGATTTGGCTATCTGGATGGGGCCGCCTGATGTAATAAATGAGCAGAGATATTATAGCTACAGCCCAATCAACATCGCTCTCTTGAAGCCTATTGTTTTTAATAAATATGATCATTTCACTCCACAAATCAAAACAGATAAAGATATCATCTTAGAACGAATGATTTATCCCAAAGAAATTGACTACTTAGAAAGCCCCAAATTATTTTGCAAAAGTGAATATGGTGATACTAATGCACCCATTTACAATATATCAAATCATATCAATGGTATATTATTCTGTTATTTTCCCGGAGCAGGCACACAAATTACTCAACCCTTGAACTATTTTTTGAAAAATAAGAGTTTATTTGAAGAAAACCCGGCATTATGGGTAAATATGCATCGTCAATTTGAAGACGAAAATCTTCTGGCTGCGGGATTCAAACGCTGCAATGTCGGCCCTCGAAAACATTGCTTTTGTAAATGAGCTTTTTAAAATAAGATAAATGAATGAAAGCAATGAATCCCAAGAAAGCTATAGATATTCAATTTTTATCTTTACATGAAAAGGATCCCAAGCCTCTTTTACTTGGGGGCATTGCTGATCCCAATGAGTATATAGCGGTTGTCTATCCATTGCCCGATAATAAATATATTTTAGATATTATTGTGCATGGACCCAGCGGCAGGACTGATGCGAGCCTTGTATTAAATGATTTAACAACCATAAAAAGTAAACTTGAAATTCAATATCCAGAAATTATGGGCCAATTGGAAGATGTGATCATTAGGGGGGATTTCAACTGCCCTTTAGTGGTTTTTGAACCGAATCAAAGAAATCAAGCAAAAAAAAATAGAAATGACATTGCGCAATTTTTAAAATCCTTCTCTTTGAGAAATTCTGCTTTTGTTCATGCCACGTTTCCTGAAAGCTTAATAGACAAAAGCCGTTCAAAATTACCTTTGGAAAATTCACAAATCGGCAATCCTAAAAAATCCCATGGTACACCGCAAGAAGTACAAGGCATTTTTTGCTTAAGTTCCAGTTTTTTATCAGATGATTATGAAAATGATATTGTTATCAATTCTATAAAGTCATTTCAATGGGGAATAATTAATAACAAGCAAGTTACTAATCTTGATCATGTCCCTGTATCGTTTGAACACAAGGGAATCGTTTACAACGTTTGTAATGTTATTGACCCAGCGGATGAAAGGACCGGCATTGGCGGTACGCCCTTACACAACCTCACCCATGAAGAATTAGGTTTATATAATGAAAAAATTCTAGACGATTTGAAGAAAATCACAAAAGATATATTCGGAGCTGAATTTACACCTGAAAATACACATGAACTGTCAAAAGAAATTACCACAGCTGAGCTTCGCAACATAGATCAAAATCTCTCCTCTGCTCTTGCATCAATAGCGGCAAGTGAAGCTTTAGATCTATCAATTTTAGAAAAATTTCCTATTAGCTTTATCTATCAAATGCTGAAAAGTAATACTTACCGAGAATTAAGTGATAAAACCTTAGCTCAGAGAAGGAAAAACGGTGAAAATTTATCCCTAACTGAACAAGACTTAACTCAGCTCATAAAAAAAAATACTTACGCTCAAGTAAAGGGATTAAACTATAAAGAAGACGATGACGTTCATAATTTACAGGTTCTAAGACTATTATTATGGAATGTATTTAAAACAAAAAAAATTGAAGCTAACACAGCAGACAGTAAATCGCATAATATTACATTAAATGACATGCTCAACGACTTGTTAACAATATTACAGTTTCAACCTGCAGGTGGATTTGCTTTATCTGAAGAATTGAAAAAACAACTTTATTCAAACAAAAGGGAAGTTTTAAATACTATTGCGAATGAGCAAATGAAATATTGCAAAGAAATATGGGCAAAGCAAAATACCGGCAACCTCCCAACAAGCACTTTTATTATTGAAGCCAAAAATAGAAAAGAAGCCTATACCGCCCTACAAACGTATGAACGGCCTAATCATCGGGAACACCACTGAAGCTTTGGCTACAAAAACAATTGTAAATGACCTATGCCTTTGGTAAAATTCCTTCCTTTTTTTGGTAGTGTTCTTAATAACTAAATAAAAGGTAGTAATCAAATGGCTCAAGCAGGTCCCCAATCTCGCCCTCTTCCAACAATAGAAGATATGGCCCCTACATTAGAATCTCTTCTAGCAAGTTTTACAGAGCCCTTCGAATTAGATGATATTATTGATATGAGATTTGAAGGTTGCACCCCATTCACAGTGGTAATTAATCATCCACTTTTGGCTGGGCGAGTGATTAAAAATGGCATCTGCCAAGAACTAAATGGTGTCAAGACAGAGCACTTAAAAGGGTATTTAAATCAACCGACTGTAACATTAGTGCAATTATTCCAAACGCATAAAGAAATTATGCAAAACAAAACTATCATTGATGCAATGATTCTCCCTGCCTTAAAAAATGGTGGCCATGCCAATCTTTTGAAGGCAAACGACTTTTTGAGATCGTTATACGACCAAAATCCTTCAATGGCAGTGCTTTTTACAACATTGGCTCATTATAAAGAAACTTCTACTTACCCTAACTTGCACCAACCTATGCCTCGAATGAAATAACATTCCTTGTAGGGGCTCATCCCCCTACTTCAAATTTTGACAATATCCTTAAGTATTGCTGTATAATATAGCAATACCAACAGGATAAATCATGACACCAAATACCATCATAGTTGTTCCTTATGATCCCAAATGGATAGAAATTTTCAATGCACAGGCTCAGCTTATTAAACAAGCCTTGGGCGATAATTGCATTGCTATTCATCATATAGGCTCAACCTCTGTACCAGGTTTAGCTGCCAAACCCATTATTGATATGATCCCCGTTGTGCAAGATATAAGCGCTGTTGATTCTGCTACAAAAGCAATGGAAAAACTTGGGTTTGCCGCCAAAGGTGAATATGGCATGCTCTTTCGCCGCTTCTTTCAAAAGGAAGGCTTTAATATCCATGTTTTTGAAAGTGGCAATCCTGTCATTGAAAGACATTTAAAATTTCGAGATTGGATGCGAACCCATCCTGAAGATAAAGAGGCCTATGCAAAACTTAAAGAGAATTTAGCAAATCAACATCCAAACGATATATTGAAATATTGCTTCGGAAAAGATGCCTTTGTTTCAGACATTGATATTAAAACTGGATTTAATGGACATCATATTGTAAAGGCAATGACACCACGAGAATGGGAGTCCGTAAGGCATTTCCGTCAAATCTATTTCTTTGATAAGGTACCCATTGCAGATCCCTTTACTTGGTCTTTTGAACATATAGAACATATACATTTCGTTCTATATGAAGGTGCAAAGATTATTGGCTACGCTCACATTCAACTTTGGACTGAATCAAGAGCAGCTTTACGCATCATTTTGATAGTTGAAGACCACAGAAACCATGGCATTGGTGGGTATTTTCTAAAGCGTTGTGAGTGTTGGCTTAAGCAACAAGGCTTTCAATCGTTACATCTGCAATCATCACCGCAGGCTTATCCCTTTTATTGTAAATACGGCTATATCAAAATGCCATTTAACGATCCAGAAGTTCATATTGGCTTTGCACAAGATATCGATATGGGTAAAATTTTATGACGCTAGTAGAAAAGTGGGAATACGAATACGCTAATCATGGGATCCCGTCATCTATTAGAACAACACCTTCTCATTCCCTATTAAAATTCTTAGATTTTATTAAAGGATCTTGTCATGGTAAAAAATTGCTGGATATTGGCTGCGGGAAAGGTCGTAATGCTTTCTATGCTGCCAAACAGGGGTTGCAAGTAACCGCTATAGATTTTATTGAACACAATATTGCGCATATTAAAAATAATAGCGAACCATACGCTACTAGCATTGATGCACTATGCATGGATATTACACGTCCCTGGCAATTTGATGACAATTATTTTGATTACGCTTATGATGCTTTTTGTTTTAAGCATATTATTGAACTAAATAATAGAAAAAGTTACATTGCTGAACTGGCTCGAGTATTAAAAAGTGAGCAATATTTTAGTATAAGCTTGGCTGATGTTAGCGATGGCTATTATGGGCAATTTATCACTCAAGGGTGTTCTGAGCAAAATTTAATCATTGACCCTCAAAACCAAATCCCTTCTATTTTGTATTCATATGATTCATTTCTATTATTGTTTGGTGATTTCTTCAATGTTGTGAGTCATCAACTTAAGCATTCTATCTCTGATATGTATGGTAAAGCTTATCATCGTTCTATTCATGAATTTATATTGCAAAAAAATAACTTTTATTTATGGCGCTGAAAGCGAAAAAATGCCCGCTTTGATTAACTAGAGTATGCACATATCTTTTTAGCAAAATCGGCTCTATTCTCACCACTTCTACTTGCCGCGGCTTGTCCCTGAGAGATGGACACTAAAATTTAGTAAAGATGATTGATATTTAAGGAATTTTTGTTGAATGTGCATGGTAACTGTGATCAAATAATATTGTTGAAGCATTATTATGAAGAGCAGCACCATGCAACTAATGAAATTATTACATACTATGTTTAAAAAACAATTACCTTCAGTCCACAAAGTTAGATTAGGGAACCTTTTTAAGGCTGTAACAACCGTTATCCGAGTTAATAGGTTAAGTTTGTCAGCTCTAGGTCGTAATTTATCTAACCAAAATAAACCTCGCAGCAATATCAAAAAAATAGATCGCCTATTGGGAAATGATTATTTACAAACTGAATCGCCCAAGTTTTATAAAATGATGGCTTCAAATTTGATTGAGGAGTGTTCTTCACCTTGGCTTCATATTGATTGGAGTTGCATATGCTCTTTGACAAACCTTTATTTGCTGAGGGCTAGCCTATCAATGTTAGGGCGTTCTATCGTTATTTATGAAGAATGCCATCCTAAGAAGAATGAAAATCATCACCCAACGCATAAAGCCTTTTTAAGGAATTTAAAAGCTATTTTACCCACAACTGTAAAACCAGTTATTGTCACAGATGCAGGATTTAGAGGTCCTTGGTTCACTGAAATACGTGCAATAGGTTGGGATTTTGTTGGTCGGTTGAGAAATAAAAACTTGGTTTGCTTAAAGGATGCTTGCTCATGGCAGTTAAGCAAAGAGTTGTATCAAGACGCAAAACCTAAACCTAAATATTTAGGGTATGGAATGTTGACTAAGAAGCTTAAAGTGCCTGCTCATTTTGTGCTCTATAAAGGAAAAAAGAAAAGACGTTATAAATTAAACAAAGATAAAACACAGTGTTATTCCGGAAAGAGCAAACGATACGCTAAATCATATGCAGAACCTTGGTTACTCGTCACTTCACTTTCTGAGATAGCGTCAATACCTCAAAAAGCAGTATCGATATATCGCCAAAGGATGCGAATTGAAGAAAACATTAGAGATACAAAGAGTAATCGCTATGGATTTGGCCTAAACGAAAGCCGCACTCGCTCGCCAAGACGTATGACTGTTTTGCTTCTTATAGGAGCTATAGCAACGTTTGCATGTTGGATGGCTTCTATAGTTATCAAGAAGAATGGGAAAGCCTCTGATTTTCAAGCCCATTCATCAAAATTTACTGCAGTTCTATCTAGCGTTTATTTGGGGCGAGAGGCACTAAAAAAAGGATTTAGAGTAACTATTGATGAAATGAAATACGTGATACAACAACTAGTTTTTATGTCTTATCAAGTCAAAAAAGAGACCCCCATTTATGGCTAAATTTAGTGGGGATCTCTCAGGGCTTGTCCGCGGCATCCAGACAATAACTATAAATCTTCATAAAATTCTCCTGGATGCCGCGGACAAGCCGCGGCAAGTAGGCATTGCACTGAGAGTTGTGTGCATATCCTAGTTGATTAAAAATCCCGCATGTCTGCGCCTTCGGCGCTTAGAGAAACACTACAACTTTGATCTGTGCTTCGTCTTAAATTGTTGTTCACAAGCAGCATTCTTGGGCTGAACATGTCTATCCGATGTTGCGTCAAAATTTTGAACAAACGTTCTGTCTTTTTTATGAAAATCGAAATTAACAATGTCAGTTATAGTTTCTCTAGGATATGTTTTCTTAGGATAACTGAGTGCTTCTACATAGGAAGGGCTATAGTTGGCATATTTCATAAACGTATTTATAAATCCCTCTGCGATTTGCGGCGCCATTGTTGACGGTGAAAAGGATAAGTGCAACGGCAAATAGAGTGTTCCTTTATGTTCGTACCGATTGCTAAATGCTAACCACGGCTGGCGGCCATACTCAATATTTCCTGTGGTGTTATATCTTGTCATTTGACTGAAATGTACTTCCGATATTTTATGCGCCATCTCATCAATAGGTAATTCACTACTAGGACCCATTTTGCGCTGTAAAACTGCATCAGAAAAATCTTCATATTGCCGGCAAAAGTCACTCCAGTTGGCATGTAGTGCATCTTCTACGTAATATAAAGATTGCAGATGATTATCGTGATTCCGTACAGATAACTCTACGGGCAAATTGTCGAATTGATAACATTTTCCATTGATCAGTCGAAGATTGCACACACTATTAAGCATCGCTTTCATGGCGACCCATTTGATAAAAGTGGCAAAGCTAGCACCTGTCGTTTTATCGTAATGCAAACTATAATTTTTATAAATGTCAGTTATATTTAATGATAATGAAACTTGAATCCGTGACTCTTTAATACTCTTTTGATTTGTCAAAAAGGGTATTGGGAACTGATCATTATTCGCTAATCGACCGTTGTATTTTTCTAAAAGTTGATTTAGCTTTTCTTCTGAAACGATTAGCATATACCTGCCCTTTTTTGCAACTGTTGAGACGCTTCTAAAGTTGGGGGGTTAGTATAGGGTCAATCAAGGAATTATTCCATACCCTGATTTTAAACATAATTAATCGAACAAACTTGAAGGCAAAAAAAAGCTCAAGGTTGCCCTCGAGCTTTTCTTATTACTGAACTGCGTTTCTAGTAGTGAATATTGACGCGAGTCCTACCTACTTGTACAAAATCTTGATTTAACCATTGCGCTTCTTGAGGAGGCATTCTGACGCAACCATGGCTGGCATTATGCGCGGGCACCGCATTCGATCCATGCAATGCATAACCTCCATGAAAGAACATGCAATAAGGCATTGGCGCGCCACCTTTGCCCACAGGGAAGCGAGATGATTTGCAACCTGCACCCTTTTTACTATATATGGTGAAAGTACCCGTCACGGTTCGGCATCGTCGACCTATGTCAGGACAGTACGCTTTGCCACCCGAGACACGGCCTGAATTAACTAAATTACCGCCATAGTCATAAGCAGCCCAGGTAAGTCTCCCTAAATCCACTTTGATCATATTGCCCGTTGAAATTTTATTAGGAATTGACCCACGATAGGAGACCTTTTTCCCTTCAGGCTGATCGTAGCTGTCATAGGATTCATATCTGTTATTGCGAGGTTCATAATATCCATCATGTTGTCTTGGGATTGCCACTACTCTTCCAGGACGCACTTCCTTGCAAGTATAATTTGGTGAATTGCAGATGCTTGGCAATTTCTTGGCAACAACAGGAAATGAGAATATTGCCAAACTAGAAGCCACCGCTAGGGCTATATATTTATTCAACATGGATACCTCCGCAGATTTATTGTGATTTTTTTATATTGTTATGGTTTTATGACAATGAAGAAGGGAGAGAGTTCCGCAGCAAATAAAATTAATATAATTTAGTTTTTACTTCAGATTGATTTATATATAGCAATACGAATAACGCATCGCGTGCGTTAATTGAGAAAGCACGATAAAATGAATTTCAGGCGACAGCAAATTTACCTTTGCGTTTAATTAATTATTATTGGCTTAGCAATTTTTGCTTCTAAGTAATCATTTCCTTCACCGCGAGTTGTGTAATATCGATGAGCATTGCCTCCATTAATAAGTGGTCCCTTTCCATAATGTCCATTGTTAAAGTAACCATTATCGATATAATAATTGTCTCGATAATCATTATCAAAGAATGGACTACCAAAGCCATTAGGATCATAAATGACAGGTGTACTACAACTTGTTAAAAACGCTAGCGCCATTAAAAAACTCAGCTTTGAAAATCTACGCATCATCACATTATCCTTATTAATTACTCAACCTACGAGCTGTTAATCAGGGTCAACAATCAAATATAGATTTTTATAGGCCTGTCTTGGGAAAATTTTAAAAAATCATTATCATGGCTGAATGTAATTAAGGTAAGGATTAACTCATGTGTTCTTGTTTTATTGCCATCCCACGAATACAGGGACGAACTATGGGTGGTACACCACGCATACTCTCTCGTGTTATGTCTTGTAATGTAAATCCAGCCTGAATAATATTTTGTTCTGTCGCACGGGTTAAATGACAGCCACACGCAATGACTTTCCAAAATGGCTCTAAACGTTTTTGCCATAGATATCGTGCGGGATTATTAACGGCAGCAACATGTTCAATAAAAATCAATTTAGCATGAGGTTTTAAGACCCGATAAATTTCAGATAAAATGTGTTGAGGATTTTTTACCGTGCAAAGCACTAAAGTACAAACGACCGCATCAACACTTTGATCAGGTAATGGGATAAATTCCCCATGATAGTCTAAAAGGCTCGTCGACAAGTGCTGATAATGGACCAGTTTTTCTTTAAGCTTTTGACGCATATATTCATCTGGTTCGGCTAGCATTACATGATTAACTGAAGTGGGATAAAAGACAAGATTCGCACCTGTTCCACAACCCAGCTCCAAAACTTCACCAGACAAATGTTGTAATAATGATTGACGCCAATCACGCAGGCACTTTTCTTCAGCGTCAGCCATGATTTTATCGTATAGTTTTGCCATCAACCATGAAAGCATCTTTGAACCCAAATTTCTAATATGAAAATATTAGTCAAATTCTAAATCTATAAGAATTTGATTGCAATGTTTAAAAGGGACATGTTATTGCACCTTGCTGCAATTAACATTATTGGATATCAAGTACAGAACGTTTTTTGCCGCACTTTTTTGTTTTATTGAATATCTAAGGAATAATTCACTGCCGCTGTTGCCTGCAAATACTTTGGATCAATAAATTAATTGCCTTCTCCTCTAATTATTAGCAACGCTACCCAAAGGGGTTTTACGTAGTGGAAGTGTCAATTCTTTTAAAAGAGTCAAATCTTTCACATTTTCAATACCAACTTCATTACAACTTTTAAAACCTTTAAAAGTGCCAAATATTCTGTCCCATATCACAAGCGCACATCCATAATTTGAAAGGCTCTCCTTTAAGATAGGTGAATGATGCCTATAATGGTATACGTTAGTTACAAATAGCCAACTTATATATCGATGGTTTAAATTCAAATTACTATGTGCAAATATGGTTATCATAAAGTAAAGCAAAAACGCACCTTCTAATTCCAAGGCTTGCGCTCCCATAAGGGCTGCTGGGATAAAGCTGATGGCCGTTAATATAAATTCTTCTATTGGGTGGTTAATCGCTTGTTTTGTCCATCCCATTTTATTAGGACTATGGTGGAGACTATGTATTCTCCATAAAAATAAAAATCGGTGCTGCATTCGGTGGTTCCAATAGCTAAAAAATTCAGTCGTGAGTAACGCTAATATTACCTGTATACATAATGGAAAATGTGTTGGCCAAACACTTAATTGATGTGCTTTTAAAGCTCCTCCTAAATATTCAATAAAAAACTGCGTTGAAAGTACAACAAAGAATGGGCCATAAAGAACATTCACCCCCAACTGATAAAACATATCTTTTGCAAATTCTCCTTTATTTAAAATCCATGATTTCCTTGCCGGAAATTTCCATTCTAGTAACGCTACCAGAATGCATTGCGTCCCTGTTAAGATTGCAAGCAATGATGAGTTAATTGCACCAAATTGCAACCAAATCACAAAAAAAATTATTGTTAATATTGGTTGAAATCCATAAAAAAAAGTTTTATTTATATAGTTAACCATTTTTTCTTCATCATTCGTTGTATAAGCAGAATAGACAGCAATATTGATATAAACATCGTTAAACCAATGGATGTGAATGTGCCATTATAAAAATAAGCAACCATCTCAATGAGAGATGCGGTTAGCAATAATACTAGGGACTGACCTAAACCAGCCGATCTTCCTTTGGCATGAGACAAAATCTCAAGAGAGTATGGATATATAATATTAATTGGAAATACAATACCAATCGACAACAATATCAAAACCGCTGATATTACGATGGGCTGATTGACACTAAATATAACCAAACCCAATATTAAAATTACACTGATGAAACAAATCCCATATCCCATATACAAACATTTTTTTTGTCCAAATGCATTTAAAATTTTAGGGCTCAAAATACACACGGCTGCAAAAGTTAATGAAAGCGATCCTTGATAGTAGCCAAAATGTTTAAGTGGTACACCCATACCCTCCATGTAAAAAATAGGCGCCATCCCCATAAATAGCCAGTAAGCGCTAGTTAAAAGTGATAGCCCAAACATCACCGTTAAAAATTTTTGTGATTTTAATAGCGGCACATAAGTTTTTAATGAGAGTGATACGCTATGATTTCCAATTTTATTGGGAACATAAAGGAAGCTCGCGATTAAACACAACATTCCCAACAATAACAAAATAGTAAAATTTGCTCTCCAACTAAAATAGAGATTCACAAAGCTCCCGATGACTGGAGCAATAGCCATCGCAAGCGTTTTGACGCCATTGACCATTCCCATCATGCCAGGTTGTTTATCCGTTGAACAATCTTCTAGTAAAACAGGAAAGGAAAGAATGGCAGGCGCTGAAATACCCACACCTTGCAAGGCACGCCCCAAAACTAACAGAATAAAATTAGGGGCGGTGACACATAACACACTGCCAAGCACAAAGATGCATAACCCTAATATTAAAATTGTTCGTCGGTTGTACTTATCTCCCAAGGCACCTGCAAATAAGGAACAAATGCAAAAGGCAATGAAGTTGATACTGACAGTCATTTGCACCATGACAGGTGTTAGGTTAAACACCCTTTGTAGTTCTGGAAAGCTGGGAATAAATAGATCCATCTCCATGCCGCACAGGACTTGAATTAAAAGAATGGTCATAAACTTAAACATCGTTAATCTCTTGTATTGATTGCACTTGATTTAGAGTAGTCATCAAACTTGGGAAAGTTTGGATAATGAAATGAGGCATATCTGTGATTAAGATAGAGAAAGGTTATATTAGCTAAATGCTTTAATTAATGGACATAATCCCTTCTTTGCCGGCGAGATCATCGCTATCATAGCGACATTCAACTTGATTAGGATCTTTCCATGAAAAGCCTGCCCATTCGGAAGGGCTGGTATCCTCTGCCACTCTTTCAAAAGCATTGGCAGCTATTTCACGTGCCCTTGCTTCATCAGCAGCTCTGATCAGTACATAGCCCTTATGGCGGGTAGCTTTAAGAGGTGTGAGCTTCCATATTCTCATGGTATTGAAACCTTAGTGTAATAATCTCATTATAACCATTAAGGTCATAATTACCAGATCTGATACCTTGTAATGAAATCCTCACGGACGCACTCGTCAGTGCCGCCCGCGAGGGGTGTCTTTACATTGCTTTCTTTAACCATTCCTTAGCAACGTTGCTAATTGCAGCATCACTGAACACCTTTTGATAAAATTCATCCCTTTGAACTTTATCAACACCAAACAACTCCATCATTAAATCATTCCATTGCTTTAAGACTAAGGGATGGGGTTGCAATTGCACCTGTCCTAGCACGCTTGAAATCCGCTCTTTATAATAAGCACTGATTGCTTTATCAAGCCAAGCTACTGCCTCTGGTGATATATTATCCATATGGCCGCCTTTAAATCCCTTTTCCCAGACTACAGTGCGTACTCTAGTATGCTTCTCTCCGTACCAAGCATTGACTATGTCCATAGTTTGCTTGCCAACGGAGATCCCGAATTCACTGGTTGGGCTTTTTTTCAAATTGTTGCTGACTAGCTCAACGACTTCATTCCATTTTTTTTCAAAAATCTTTTCCTCACTCTCACTAAACTTAGTTTTTATTTCATGCTGATAACTAGCATATTGTTTAAGTTCTTCAGCGGTTAATGCTTTTCCTGCCCAGGTGTTTTCAAGTTCTTGTGTCATACGATAGACCTCTATTAATTTTATAAGTGTTTCCCAAGGAATAGATTTATCACGACCACAATCAGATACAATGCTCTTTAAAGTATCGCTTGCTGTTAAAAACGTCCTAGCCTTTTTTTCTAAAAGTTGTGATTGAACATTAAAATGTTCTAGCATATCAACGTCATTACTTAGCAAGGATTTTACTTGAGATAACTCAAAGCCAAAAAATTTGAGCGCTATTATCTGTTGTAGCTTTAATAAATCCTTTTCAGAGTACAAACGATAGCCGTTAGGAAGTCTGACAGAAGGTTTAAGCAAACCAATGCGATCGTAATGATGCAACGTTTGCACCGAAACGTGCGTTAATTTGCTTAGCTCTTTGACATACCACTGGGCCATTGTGTCCTCCTATTTGCACAATAGGATATATAGTTACTATAGGGTCAAGGGGAATTTATAATATTTAATGATGAGTGATAGGAGCAAGTCGTCATAACCTGCCCCTTTATTCTTATTTGATTGCAGGCTTACTTTTTACAAAGGCTTCAGGATAGGTATCCTTAATGGCCTTTCTTCTGGATTTCATAGAAGGATGACCGCTTGGAAATAATCTCGGAGCAACCTCGAAATCTTTTCGAGCATTATCATACATTTGTTCAGATATCTTTTTCATATACATCCGATAATGTTCGGCTCGACGATTAGGCGTTTTTTCAGCCTCACTGCACCATTTTTTATAATACGTAACTGCAGATTTTTTCTTAAAGAAAATTTCATCATGATTTTTCTCGACGATTACATTTCCCCAAGCTAATTCATGAAATCTTCCTTCAGAAATGAAAAGCGCCGCTGCGCGAGGATTTTGCGTTAATTGAACAGCCCCTAAATCCGCAATATATTCTACAGACTGATCAAATATTCTTTTTAGAAATGAAAAGCAAAGAAACACTCCACTTAACAATAATGGAGAAAAAATCAGTGAAGCTGAAAGAGGAGCGATGGGCATTGATAAAAATGCCCCCCCCAATATGGCAGCAACACTAACCAAAGATATTAAAAGATGTATTGTTATTGCTTTTTCCAATACTCCATGGATGAGTGCAAGCAAACTGTCACGCTTAGTAATATGGGTTAGCTCATGCGCAAGTAGGGTTTCAATGGTATCCTGCGTTAAATGCTTTTGATTAATTTGAAAAAAACCCTCTGTGACAATGATGGTTGGCGTGTGGGGGAAGCCCTTTGAGTAAGCACCTAAACGCTGACCTTTTTTTACAGTCTCTACTTTTAACAAGGGTGTTGGACTATTCGCTTTTTTCGCCAAATTTTCTAGCGTGGCATACATTTCCCGCTCTTGTTTGCAGGATAAATTAATATCTCGACGTTCAGATTGATTACTTGTAGAAGAACGCCCCATTAGCGCAAAAAAACTACCTAAAGCACAGACACCAGCATGAAAAAGCCCCGCAGGCAACAAAGGTATAGCAAATATATAACTGATAGAAAGCAAAGGGATAAAGCTCAATAGAAGTAACCCTGCAAAAGAACCCCATTTTTTCCAGTAAAATCGTTGTGGTATGGTTTTCATCTGTCTTTCCTATTCTTTTTTGGGTTTACTTGTAACAAAGGATTCAGGATAAGTATCTTTGATGGCCTTTCTTCTGGACTTCATAGAAGGATGATCTTCTGGAATAAATTTCTGAAAAAATCCTTTAGGATCTTGTTCTTCCAAAATATCTTCATACCAATCTTCTGTGAGATTTTTCAGGCATTGCCGATAGAATTCTGCTCGCTCTTGTGGGCGCTTTTTCTCTGCTTCTTTGCACCAATTTTTGTAGTGTCGTTTCACAACTTCGTCATAAGCTAGAAGCACTTCATGATTTTTTTCGATTTTAATAGTTCCCCAACGTAACGCGTGAAAACGGCTTTCTGCAATCGATGAACCTGCGGCACTAGGTTTTTGTGTTAACTGAACGGCTCCTTGATCTGCAATATATTCAATGGATTGATCAAATATTTTGGAAAGAATATTAAAACCAAAAAGTGTTCCCCCAAATATCAATGGCATCGCAATAAAAGAAAATGAAAGGCTAGGTACTGGCATTGATAAAAATTCTAGACTCGGTTGCACAAGGACAGCCACCATCGCTAATCGAAGATGCATTGTTAATCCATGTGCTAATTCTGTATAGATAATTTTAGGTAGTGTATCTAGATTTTTAATATGCGATAATTCATGTGAAAGTGTGATTTTAATTGTGTCGGAAGTTAAATGCTTTTGATTCAGTTCAAAAAAACCATCCGTGATTTCAATGGTCGGCGTCTTGGGGAAGCCCACTGAACTCGCATTTAAATGATGTCCTTCTTTCACTTTTAGCAAGGGCAATGGTATGTTCGCTTTTTTCGCTAATGCTTTTAGCGTGGATTGCATCCTACGTTCTGATTTAACTGATTTATTAATATCGCGAGTTTTAGATTGCTTGCTTGTAGAAGCGTGCTCTTCTGATGCAACAACACTGCCGAAAATGCAAACTCCCGCCTGGACAAGTCCAGCCTGGAGTAAAGACATGTCAAATGCATAGCTTATCGTAACCGCAGGAACGGCACTCATTAGGAGCAAGCCTGTAAATGTAGCCCATTTTTTCCAATAAAATCGTTGAGGTATTTCTTTCATGTGTGTCAAAGGATCACTTTTATGCAGCAAGGGCGGGATTGTATACAAGCTCGAACTCTAAATCAATTTAAATGGCAAACTTTATATGGATATCTTCAATTTAGGTAAACCTAAAAAAAGAAAGGAACATATTTGATATACTGCTTTGGGTTTTATGTTAAATATTAGTGATTTTTTCCCACATGATAAAGTTGGATGACTTATCTCAAAAATTAGAATGGCTCAAAGGAGCGGTAGAAAGAGTCACTTTCCATAGCGAAGAGTCGGGCTTTTGCGTGCTGCGCGTTAAAGTATCTGGGCGCAGAGATCTCGTCACTGTCATATCCAATGCTGCCTGTATCCAGGCAGGAGAGTTTATTGAATGCTCGGGGCTTTGGATCAACGACAGACAGCATGGTGTTCAATTTAAAGCAACACAATTAAAATCCATCACCCCGAACACGTTAGAAGGCATAGAAAAATACCTTGGCTCAGGAATGGTCAGAGGGATTGGACCTGCATATGCAAAACGCTTGGTTAGAGCATTTCAAGAAAATGTGTTTACGATCATTGAGCAATATCCCGAACGATTAAACGAAGTGGAAGGGATCGGCCAAAAGCGCAAGCAACAAATTATTAAAGCGTGGGCCGAGCAACGAATGGTTCGCGATATTATGCTGTTTTTACACTCTCATGGCGTGGGCACCGCACGCGCTGTTCGCATTTATAAAACCTATGGCAATGAAGCCATTAATAAAATCACAGAAAATCCATACTGCCTTGCCCAAGATATCCATGGTATTGGTTTTAAAACCGCCGATCAACTTGCACAAAAATTGGGGATCTCCAAGGATTCTATCTTAAGGCTTCGTGCCGGTGTCACCTATTGTTTACAAGAACACACCTCAAATGGTCATTGTGGCATGGTAAAAGAGGATTTAATCAAAAATGCTGCCACTACCCTAGAAGTGGGTGAAGCATTAATTACTAACGCTATTGAAGATGAAAAAAAATCAGAGCGCATTACCGAGATATTAGTTGATGAACAGTTATGTTGCTTTTTAACGTCATTGCATCTGGCTGAAAAGGGTATTGCGCAACTTTGCCAACGTTTACAGACCGGTACCACTTCCTGGTCCACTATTGATTGTGAAAAGGCAATTGCTTGGGTGCAAGAAAAAACCCAATTATCACTTTCTGGTTCTCAGCGCCAGGCCGTCGAACTAGCGCTAAGAAGTAAAGTTGTGATTATTACCGGTGGACCAGGGGTCGGAAAAACAACCCTTGTTAATAGTATTATTAAAATAATCAAAGTGAAAAATGCGCAAATTTTATTAACTGCACCCACCGGCCGAGCTGCAAAACGTTTATCTGAATCCACAGGATTAGAAGCAAAAACCATCCACCGACTATTAGAGTTTGATCCTTCCACTTATCAGTTCAAACGCAACCCAGAATCGCCACTACAAGCCGATCTGGTCGTTATCGATGAAACCTCTATGGTCGATGTCACATTGATGAATCAGCTCTTACGCGCAATTCCTAGTACAGCTGCTTTATTACTAGTCGGTGATATTGATCAATTACCCTCCGTTGGGCCCGGAATGGTATTAAAAGATATGATTGAATCATTAAAAATTCCCACCGTGAGATTAACTGAAATATTTCGTCAAGCAGCTACTTCAAAAATTATAACCAATGCGCATCGAATCAATGAAGGTAAAATACCTTTGGGCGGCAATAAAGAGGATGAGGCTTTATCAGACTTTTATTTTATTTCTTGTGATGATCCTGATGAAATAAAAAATAAAATTATCTCTTTAGTGACAAAGCGCATACCACAACGATTTAATATGGATCCCATTCGTGATATCCAAGTACTCACCCCAATGCGACGCGGAGGGTTAGGAACGCTTTCACTTAATATAGAACTTCAAAAGCATCTTAATCCTCAAAATGAGATGATTAGTAAGTTTGGAAGTGCCTATGGGGTAGGTGATAAGGTTATCCAAACCGTTAATAATTACGATAAAGATGTATTTAATGGCGATATCGGCAGCATTACCAAATTAGATATGGATGAAGGACTGCTTTGGATCACATTTGATGAGCGCCTTGTAGAGTATGAATTTTCGGAATTAGATGAAATTAATTTAGCTTATGCCACCACTATCCATAAAAGCCAAGGTTCAGAATATCCTGTTGTCATTATGCCGCTTACAACGCAGCATTACACTTTATTAGAGAGAAACCTACTTTATACCGGTGTAACACGAGGTAAAAAATTAGTTATCATTGTTGGGCAAATGAAAGCGGTTGCTATGGCAATCAAACGCTTTGGCGCTCAAAAAAGGCTTACCTATCTTAAGCAGTTGTTAACTTATATCCAGGAATGACAAAATGACTTATGGCCCAATAATCATTAGTTTCAATGGCTATCATGTCTCTCCTGAGCAGGATATAGCAGCAATACTACAGCATCCTCTCATAGGCGGGGTGATTTTATTTTCTAATAATTATCAGGATAAAGAACAATTAACACAGCTTACAGCTGAAATTAAAGCTATTGCTCAAAATTCAAATAAAGATCTGATGATCATGGTCGATCACGAAGGCGGCTATGTGCAACGATTTAGGATCGGATTTTCTGCTACACCGGCCCCAAAAGTCTTAGGGGATATTTACGATATTAATCCTGACACTGCGCTGATCTATGCGAATCAATTAGGAGTTAATGTGGGTCAAGAACTGAAAAGTGTTGGCATAGATATTGTTCTTGGCCCCATTGTTGATGTGGATAATGGTAATTCCGCCATTTCTGGGCTTGATAGAGCCTATCACTCTGATCCCAACGTGGTCACACAAATCGCTGACGCCTATATTCAAGGCTTGGAAGAAAGTGGCGTGCACCCCACTTTAAAGCACTTCCCAGGTCATGGCTCCGCTATAGGTGATTCTCATTTAATTGAACCTATTGATAATCGTACTTGGGAAGAAATCAGCACTTTAGATTTACTCCCCTTTCAAAATTTGATTGAGACTAGCCATATTGGCGCCGTTATGCCTGCACATGTTATTTATACTAATGTTGATGATCAAAATACTGCCGGGTCTTCAAAAATTTGGCTACATGATATCTTGCGAGAAGAATTAAATTTTGAGGGTGTCATTATCAGTGATTGTCTTTCTATGGCAGGCGCAGGAAATGAAAGTAATTTAGATAAAACGCTTCAAGCTCTAGAATATGGCGATCTCGCACTTCTTAGTCACCAAACCCCAGCTGAATATCTCGATTTACTCAGGATGCTAGAACAACAAGGTTTTGAATGGTCCGAAGATAGTCAACATCGTGTTCATCAGTGGCTTTTTTCCGATTCTATTGAAATCAATATTCCTATAGAGACATTCGCGTAACGGAACCTATTCTAACTGGTTATTAAATCACTTCAGAATATCGTCTATAGTTAATTATCTAATTATTTATGAAGTTCAACATACTATGCTTCCATCAAAGTGGATTTCCACCGCAGTCGGTGGGGTCGCTCTACTTTTCTGGTCACTGGGCGCAGTGTTGATTGCCGCGATAGGTAAATTACCAGTCTTCGAAATTCAATTTATTGTTTTTCTCTCAAGTTTCTTTTTATCTTACTGCCGAATTAGTCTAAATAATCGTTGGCATATCATCGCCAAAGTACCTATAACGATGTGGCTGGCAGGCATAGTCGGTATTTACTTAGCCAATTTATTTTTTGTTACTGCCTTTCAACATGCTCCACCTGAAAAAGTCGATCTCATTAATTACTTATGGCCTGTCATGGTGATCTTATTTTCACCCTTATTATTGAATGAAAAATTAAAATTACGTCACTTAATGGGAGTAATTATCGCATTTAGTGGTATTTTTATTTTGCTAACAGATGGGCAAGGCATAAAAGGATTTGAGACTAAGTATTGTTTGGGGTATGGTCTCTCCTTTTTAAATGCACTTTGTTGGACGATTTTTATTATTTATTGTAAACGATACCCTGAATCTCCTAATGAAATGATTGGCATCTTCTCAGGAATAGCGGCGGTATGCTCTTTGGTTTTTCATTTTCTATTTGAATCATTTATAATGCCAGAACCACAGCAATTAATTTTATTAATTATTCTAGGATTAACGGGCCAAGGGCTATCCTATCTCTTTTGGGATCATGCCATTAAAAATGGCTATTATAAATTTCTATGCACCCTTACGTACGCATCACCTCTTGTCTCCATTTTTTTACTCGTCTATTTTGGTTTTACACCAATGAGTGATAACTTAATAAAGGCAACATTACTGGTAAGTCTAGGAGCAGCAATTTCAATGCCGCCATTGAAAAAAGGAAAAAAGAAATCAAATACGCCTGCCGCTATCATGGATTAGTTTAAAAGAAGAATCTAATAGGAATAGCATTGCTTGTTTTCTTTTTCATAACAATAAGCTAATCCTTTGTTAAGGTATAGTTTAAAATCGGTTTGATTATTTACGTTAGGTAATATTAAAACAAACGCAGTTCGATCCAGATTAGTCCTCAACTTCGCATTTTTAAGAATAACAAAATTAGGATTGTCACCCAGAACGAGATTTCCGATCTTGATTTGGATCTGAGGTTGGTTATGGTTTTCTTCACATTCGGGTAGATGATTGCTTTCACAAATACCTCTATCTACTTTCCAGCACAGTGGGATCCGAAGCTTGGAATTCACGTGACTTGAAGTCGCGG
>JADMIO011851723.1_pt1 | contig 64365 bp, 55 predicted proteins | sample 8958161 | NCBI WGS metagenome assembly JADMIO01 (sample SAMN16585339, study PRJNA669376) | soil metagenome | isolation source: Crop rotation soil | place: USA: Cullars Rotation, Alabama | collected 2011 | reverse complement strand
GCCGCGACTTCAAGTCACGTGAATTCCAAGCTTCGGATCCCACTGTGCTGGAAAGGCGGTGCGCGAAATGGAGAATGCGGATGGCCTGAACGGCAGGATCACGCGCGGCTGGAATCGCGGTCCCTCGAACGAGCGATCGCGCCTGATCAGATTCGGCTCGCCGGGGTGTGTCGGATAGACGATGCGCATCGTCCCGTCGTCGCCGATGTCGCCGATGACCAGATAGGCGCTATCCGACAACGACACCACCGGCTCGATCATGCGGGTGTTGCTCGTCGCGATGACATTCGCGCGGATCCGCACGCCTGGGCCGTGGAACTTCTGCCAGATCTGCTTGGGCGTCTCATGGCGGACGATTCCCGGCCGGACGTCGGCGACGGCGCATCCCGCGAGCGCCAACACGCCCACCGCCGTTAACCATTTGCCGACTGCCGAAGCCTTCATGAACGCCCCAGACGGATTGTACACAAATATGGGAATGGGGATCGGAATCGGAAATGGGGAGCCGAAGATTGACTCGTACGCTGAGCTAACTTCACTACAGTGCCCGAGGGTCAACAAAGCCAGGCGCACACCCTCGATCCCGCGACCCTTGCCTCACTCGGTCGGATCGAGATCGTTGCCCGCTGGATCGTCGACGGATTCATGACCGGGCTCCATCGCTCCGCGAGACGCGGATTTTCGGTGGAGTTCGCGGATTATCGTCCCTATCAGCCTGGTGACGATCTGCGCTACCTCGACTGGAAGATCGCGGCGCGCGCCGATCGCTGGGTCATCAGGCAGTTCGAGGAGGAGACGAATCTTCGCGCCACAGTCGTGCTCGACGTCAGCCGCTCCATGGCCTGGAGCGGTGCGACGATCTCGCCGCGCGACCCCGTCGCCGCCGCCCGACTCACGAAGCTCGAGTACGCCGAGCGCGTCGCGGCCTCCGTCGCGCTGCTCCTGCTCCGACAGCGTGATGCCGTCGGGTTGATCCGCTTCGACGACCAGATCCGATCGTCGGTTCCGCCGCGCGCGCGTCGCGGACAGTGGCGGCGCCTCATTGGCGCGCTCGCGGATCCGGGATCGGGGCGCGCCTCGAGCGCCGGTGAGGCGCTCGGGCAGGCGGGGCGCCTCATCCGCCGTCGCGGGATGGTCATCCTGATCTCCGACCTGTTGATGGACGTGGTCGAGGTCGAGACGGCGATTCGTGGGCTTCGCGCCGCCGGACACGACATCACCGTCCTTCATATAATGGATCCCGCCGAGCGCGAGCTGCCGCCGGGCGGCGAGGCGCTGTTCGTCGATTCGGAGTCCGCGCTCGAGCTGCCCACGCGCGTTCCCGATGTCCGCGCCGCGTATCGACAGACCGTCGACCATGTCATCGCCGAATGGCGGCGAGTGTTTGGCGGACTCGGGGCGGGCTACGAGATCATCAGCACCGACCAGCCCTTCGGCGTGCCATTGCGTCGCGCGTTCGCGGCCCGCCAGGAGCTGCCGTGAGCTTTCTCTCGCCGGCGTTTCTGGCGCTCGGACTCGCGGCCGCCGTTCCGCTCCTCCTGCATCTGCTGCGACGGCGGATCGGCGCGCGCATGGACTTTCCGGCGGTTCGCTATCTCCTCCGGGCCGAGCAGGAGAATCGCCGGACGATGCGGCTGCGCAACCTGCTGTTGATGCTGATTCGCGTCGCGATCGTCCTCATGCTCAGCATCGCCGCCGCTCGGCCGATCGGACGCATGATCGGCGCGGGCCATTCGCCCGCGGCGATCGCCATCCTCATCGACAATTCCATGAGCAGCGGCGTCGTCGTCGACGGACGTTCGATGCTCGACCGATTCAAGTCCGCGGCGATCGACGTGGTTCGCACGGTCGATCCGACCGACAATGTCTGGCTCGTGACGGCCGACGGAGCGGTGGCGGGTGGATCGGCGGCCACCGTTCGCGACGCGATCGGTGCGCTCTCGCCGTCGAGCGCCGACGCCGACCTTCCCGCGGCGACGCGTCGCGCGATCGGCCTCGCGCGTGCCGCGTCGCAAGCGGCGCGATCGGTCATCGTTTTCACTGACGGGCAGCGCACGAGCTGGCCGGGTGTCATCCCGAGCCCCTCGCTTGTCATCCCGAGCGTAGCGAGGGATCCGCACCTAGGGCTCGGGATAAACTCGGCGAGGGATCTGCACGTCGTGCTGTGGTCACCGCAAGCGCGATTTCCCGAGAATCACTCGATCTCCTACGCCGAGGCGCGGCCCGTGCGCTGGTCGCCGCGCGGCGAGGTGGCGCTGCGGGTGAGCGGGCGCGATTCGCTGACGTATCGAGTGACGCTCGCCGGCCGCACCTTCGCGCGTGGCACTGCGGCGCCGGGCGTCGAGACGGTCATTCACGCGGCGCCACCCGAGCGCGGCTGGCTTGGCGGCAGCGTCGACATCGCTCCCGACGAGCTGGCGGCCGATGACATCCGGTATTTCGCGGCGTGGATCGGCCCGGCTCCCGCCGTTTATTCGACTTCAGGTGCCGGTGAGTTCGTCGGAGCGGCGCTCGAAGCGCTTCGTTCATCGTCGCGCATCGTGGCAGGCCATACGATTGCGGTCGGTCCCGCCGATGAGATCTCGGCGCTGCCGGCGTTGATCACCGCGCCTTCTGACCCCGTGAAGCTCGGCGCCGCCAATCGCGCGCTGGAGCGACTGGGCGTGCCCTGGCGATTCGGCACGCGGCGCGCTCAGGCCATCGATGCGACGCTCGTCGGACTTGGTCGCGTTGCCGTCACCGAGCGCTACGAGCTTCAAGCGCAGTCAGGAGCCGTAGCCGATACCATCGGAGTGATCGGTGGTACTGCATGGGCGGTTGCCGGGGCTCGCTACGTCGTCGTCGCATCGCCGCTCGTGGCGTCGGCTACGGCGCTGCCGATCCAGGCTGGCTTCGTTCCCTGGCTCGCTCAGACCATTTCTGACCGACTCTCGGGCGAAAGTGGTCTCGTCGTTGACGCCGCTCCGGGCACGTGGGTCCGCAAGCCAGCGGGTGTCGATCAGCTCGAGCGGCCCGATGGGTCGCTGATCACGGCGCCCGACAGTCTCCGGGTTCCCGCGAACCCCGGTGTCTACTTCTTCGCGACCGCCGGCCGCCGGACCGGCGCGATCGTCGTGAATCCTCCGGCGAAAGAATCACAGCTCGACCGAATGACTGCCGCAGAACTTCAACAGACGATTCCGGGTGCCACCGTCATCGACGACGGCGACTCGATGCAACTCTCCCATGCTGCTTTCAGCGCAGCTTCGACGCGCTCCCTGCTTCCCGCGGTTCTGGTAGCGACACTCATAGTCCTTCTTGTAGAAGCGTTGCTGAGCCTGCCCCGAGCGCTGGCGAGGGGAGAAGCATAAGTGGCGCTTCCGGCAATCATCGACGCCTTTGCGGCGTTGCCTGCGTTCGCGCGTGTGGCGTCCGAGTTGCCGACGCCTGGAGAGCGGAAATCAATCGGTGGACTCGTCGGCTCGTCCGATGCGGTTCTCGTATCCGCGATCGCCGAAGCATTTCCGTCGCGCTTTCTGCTCGTCGTCACCGACGCACTGCCAGACGCGGAGCGATGGCTCGCCGACCTCCAGACGCTGAGCGACATCGCCGTCGCGCTGTATCCGCCGCGTGAAGGCTTTGGAGAGGCCGAGCCACATATGGAAGTGGCCGGCGAGCGCGTCGAGACGCTCGAGCGTCTCATGCGCGGCGACTTGCGCATCCTGCTGACGACCTCGCGCGCCGTTCTCGAGAAAACGCGGATGGCGCGCGCCCTCGCGCATCTCCGCGTCGAGCTGCGAAAGGGCGGTGTGCATCGCCTGCCGGAGCTGGCCGCGCACCTCGAGTCGATCGGCTTCGAGCGGGTGCCGATGGTCGAAGACGTCGCGCAGTTCAGCATCCGCGGCGGCATCTTCGACGTCTATTCGTTCGGGATGGCCGATCCCGTGCGCGCCGAGTTCTGGGGCGACGAGATCATCGACCTGAAGCACTTCGACCTGCAGAGCCAGCGGTCGACCCGCGCCGTCGATTTCGCGCTCGTGCTGCCGGTCGACGGCCACGCTCCGGAAAGCGACGAAGGCACTGAGCGCCGTTCGATTCTGTCGCTGCTCCCGCCGGACACGATCGCCTTCATTCCGCGCGGCACGCACGTCGAGCCCGAGCTCGCGCGCACGTGGGACGATGCCACCCATCACATCGAGCTCGCTCGGCGTCGTGGTGAAGAAGTCGCGCCCCGCGACGAGCTCTTCGAGGCTCCGTCGGTCACGGCGAAGGCGCTGGCTGCATTCGGAACGCTCCGTGCGATTGAAAGTGTCATCCCGAGCCCATCGGTTGTCATCCCGAGCCCCTCGGTTGTCATCCCGAGCCCCTCGGTTGTCATCCCGAGCGAAGCGAGGGATCCGCACCTCGGGGTGAACTCCGCGAGGCACTTGCAGGGCGGCCAGGTGCAGATCCCTCGCTCCGCTCGGGATGACAAGGCAGACATCACCTTTCCGCTCGGCCAACCGGAGTCGGTCGACCGAGATGTAAGGCTTCTCCGGCGCCTCACGCGCGACGGAATGCCGACGGTCATCCTCTGCGATAACCAGGGGCAGTGCGATCGCCTCGACGAGCTGCTCAGCGATGACGAAAAAGGAATCGTCACCTCCGCCGCGCTGACGGTCGGCGTACTCGATGGTGGGTTCACGATCCCCGCGCATGGCCAGCGCCTCGGGCTTCGGATTCTCACCGACCACGAGATCTTCCGCCGCGAGCGCCGCATCCGTCGCAAGCGGCGCTACACCACCGGCTACACGATCGACGCCCTTTCATTAAAGGAAGGGGATTACGTCGTCCACCTCGAGCAGGGCATCGGCATCTATCGCGGCCTGCATACGATCGCCGTGCGCGAGAGCACGATCGAAGTGGCGGCCATCGAATACGAGGGCGGAGATCGACTCAACGTTCCGCTCTATCGCATCGACCAGATCGAGCGATACCGCGCTGCCGAAGACATCACCGAGGACAATCCCGCGCCCCGCCTCCACCGGCTCGGCGGCAAGCGATGGGTCTCGCAGCGCGACAAGACGCGCGCGGCCATTCAGGAGATGACCGCTGAGCTGCTGCAGCTGTACGCGCGCCGGAAATTGGCGACGCGCCCGCCGCATGCGCCCGACACGAGCTGGCAGGCGCAGCTCGAGTCGTCGTTCCTGTTCGAGGACACGCCCGATCAGCGCACCGCGACGACGGCGGTGAAGGCCGACATGGAAGGCCCGCGTCCGATGGACCGCTTGCTCGTCGGCGACGTCGGCTACGGCAAGACCGAAGTCGCCGTCCGGGCCGCGTTCAAGGCCGTGCAGTCGCAGCGACAGGTCGCCGTCCTCGTTCCGACCACGATTCTTGCCGACCAGCACGCGCGCACTTTTACCGAGCGCCTCGCCGATTTTCCCATCAAAGTGGCGATGCTCAGTCGATTTCAGACCGCCAAGCAGCAGGCCGCGGTGGTGGCCGAGCTCAAGGAAGGGAAGGTCGACATCGTCATCGGCACGCATCGCCTGCTCAGCAACGACGTCGAGTTCGCGAACCTGGGCCTCATCGTCGTCGACGAGGAGCACCGGTTCGGCGTGAAGCACAAGGAGCGGCTGAAGCAGCTCAAGCTGCAGACCGACGTACTCACACTCACAGCCACACCGATTCCTCGTACGCTGCACATGTCGCTCGCCGGCCTCCGCGACATGACGCTCATGCAGACCCCGCCGCGCGATCGCTCGCCCGTTCTTACCTACGTGGAGCCCTCGGACGATGGACTCATCGAAGAGGGAATCGCGCGTGAGCTCGACCGCGGCGGGCAAGTGTTCTTCGTCCACAATCGCATCGAGACCATCGAGGGGCACGCCGAGCACATACGCCGCATCGTGCCACGTGCCCGCGTTGCCATCGGTCACGGGCAAATGCGCGAGCACGTGCTCGAGGACGTGATGCACAAGTTCGTCAACGGCGAAATCGACGTGCTCGTCTCGACGATGATCGTGGAGTCCGGGCTCGACGTGCCGAACGCGAACACCATGTTCGTGAATCGCGCCGACAACTTCGGCCTGGCCCAGCTGTATCAGCTGCGTGGACGCGTGGGTCGTTCACATCGCCGGGCGTACTGCTATCTGCTCGTTCCCGACGCGATCGATCCGGATGCAGATCGTCGCCTCAAGGTGCTCGAGCACAACACCGAGCTGGGGTCGGGTTACAGGATCGCCCTCAAGGACATGGAGCTGCGTGGCGCGGGCAACATTCTCGGCCCGGAGCAGTCTGGCTTCGTCGTCGCCGTCGGCTTCGACCTGTATCTGCGACTCCTCGACGAGACGGTTCGGCGTCTCATTGCCGGAGAAGACGCGCCGAAGCTGTCGCCGGCCGACGTCACGCTCGACGCGCCCAACTACCTGCCCGATGACTACGTCGGCGACCCGGATGCAAAGCTCGACGTCTATCGGCGCCTGTCCCGAGTCGAGACGGCTGAAGACGTCGAGCGCCTGCGGCTGGAGCTTCGCGACCGGTTTGGACCGCTCCCGCCGCCGGCCGAGGCCATGCTGGCATTGGCGACGCTCCGGATCGTCGGCGGCCTGCTCGGCGTCGAGTCCATGCTGGTGCGCCCGGATGAGGCGCGCATTACCTTTCGCGAGACGGCGGTTCCTCGGATGAAGGGGCTGTCGGCGGCGTTCCACGACGTCCAGTTCCAGGCCGAGGTTCGGCGGGCCATCCCCCTGTCGCTGAAACTCACCCGCCTCGGCGGAGCGCCGATGCTCGAAGGACTCGTTCGGGCGCTCCGTTCGCTGGCTTGACGATTGTCATCCCGAGCGTAGCGAGGGATCTGCACTTGAAGGCTTACCCCATCAATCTCATGCGTATTCGTACCGCTGTTGCGATCGTTGCCAGCGCCGCCGCTCTCGCGGGGTGCAAGGGACTCAAGGACGCCCTTACCGCTCATACCGATGTGGCCGCCGAAGCCGGGAGCACTGAGCTCTCTGCCACGCGCCTCGGCAGCCTTCTCGGAAATGCCCGGATCGGCATCGACCCCTCGAAGGAGAACGCGCAGATCGTCGCCGAGTTCTGGGCCGACTATCAGCGTCTCGGCCAGGCAGCCGCACACGGCGATTCGCTCGCCGGTGACGTCGACGCGGCGCTCAAGCCGATCTTCGACAACATGCGCGTGTCGATGATGATCGACACTTTGCGCGCTCATGGACCCGCCCCGGCGACCAACGCCGAAGCCGGATACAACTCCGCCATGGGCGGCATCGTGTCGGCGCGCCACATCCTGTTTGGTTTCCCGCAGGCGGCGCCTGGCGCCCCGCCACCGGCGCCCGCCGTGAAGGATTCCGTGCGTGCCGCCGCGCAGAAAGTTCTTGGGCAGGTCACGGACGCCAACTTCGCCGCAATGGCCAAGAAGTACAGCACCGACCCGGGGTCGAAGGACAAGGGCGGCGTCTATTCGAATTTCGGCCCGCGCGACATGGTCACCGAGTTCTACAACGGCGTCCTGGCGGTGAAGCCCGGCGAGATCAACAAGAACCTCATCGAGTCGCAGTACGGCTACCACATCGTCCAGCGCCTGCCGTATCAGACCGCGAAGACCGAGTACGACCAGGCGTTCACGCGCCTTGCGCAAAACGTGGCTGACAGCACGCTCACCGAGAATTTGATGAAGAACGCCGACATCCAGGTGAAGGCGTCGGCGCCGGCAGCGATCAAGGACGCCCTCAAGAACCCGGGCGCGAACAAGAAGAACCGCACGGTCATTTCCACCTTCAAGGGCGGCGAGATGACCGTCGGCCAGATGCTCGGCTGGATCGACGTGATGCCGGGCCAGACTCGCGGACAAATCCTCCAGATCGTTCCGACGTGGCCTGATACGCAGGTCAGCGCATTCACAAAGAATCTCACGATGCGTCAGCTGCTGCTGCATCAGGCGGACAGCGCGAAGCTCGACGTGCCGGCGCAGGAGAAAACCAACCTGAAGGCGCAGTTCAACAACCTCATCCAGCAGACCTGGATGCAGCTTGGCCTCAGCCCGAAGGAGCTCGCCGACAGCGGCAAGACCGAGAAGGATCGCGAGCGCATCGCCGCGGCGCGTGTCGATTCATTGATGTCGCGCATCATGAATGGCGAAGCGCAGCCGGTGATGATCCAGATGCCGGTGAAGGCCGCGCTCGACGTGAAGTACAGCGCCGAGCTGAATTCGGCGGGCATCGATCGCGCGGTCGAGGCGGCGCGGAAGCTTCGGGCGTCGGCCGATTCGGCGCGGATGGCCAGTCCATCGTCGGTTCCGCTGCCGGGCGCCCCGGCACAAGGTGCGGCGCCGCCGACGACTCAGCCCCCGGCAGGCAAGAAACGGCCGTAGTGACTAGTGACTAGTGACTAGCGACTAGTCACTTGTGGCTGGTAGCCGGTGGCTCACTAGCCACTAGCCACTAGCCACTAGCCACTAGCCACTAATAGGAACCCATATCGCGGTTTCCAAGTAGACTACAGCATGCAAAGACTTCTAGTCGCTCTGGGTGTGACGGCCGTGCTCGCCGCGCCCGCGTCCGGCCAGATCAAGGACACGGTCGTCAGGCTCGACGCCCTCGTGGGCATGGTCGGCGCGACTCCGATCACGATCTACGATGTCGAGCGTCGCCTCGGCGATTCGATCCAGCAGTTCATGCAGCGCGGGGCGGGAATGCCGAATCGCACGCTGCAGCTGGCGATGGCGCGATCGGCCCTCAACGACATCGTCGACGAAGAAGTCCTGCTGCTCAAGGCGAAGGAAGCCAAGATCGAGGTGTCGGATGCCGACGTGCAGTCGGCGATGGACAACTTCATGAAGGAGCGCGCCAGTCAGTTTCCAACGCAGGCGCAATTCCGTCAGGCGCTCGCCGCGGCCGGGTATGGAACCCCCGAGGAATTCCGCCGCACCATGACGGCGATCTATCGTCGCAATCAGACGATCGAGCAATTCGTCCGGCAGCTGCATTCCGAACGGAAGCTTCCCTCGGTGGTGGTTCCGGAAGCGGACGTGCAAGCCGAGTACGAGCGACTCAAGTCCGTCGGCCTTCCCAAACGGCCCCAGATGGTCGGCTGGCGCCAGATGGTCATCGCACCTACGCCGTCGCCGACGGAAAAAGCCGCGGCGCGCGCAAAGGCCGAGTCGCTGCGCGCGGAGATCAAGGCCGGCGGCGATTTCGAGCGCATCGCGAAGCGGGAGTCGATGGATGCCGCGACGAAGGATCTTGGCGGCGATCTCGGCTGGCGCAAGCGCGGCGATCTCCCGATCGAGCTCGAGCGGCTCATGTTCGGCGCGCTCGCCATCAAGCAGGGCGAAGTGTCACCGGTCGTCGAATCGCCGTACGGTTTTCATCTGCTTCGCATCGACCGCCAGAATCCGCCGGCTGAAGTGAAGGTGCGGCAGATCCTGATCATCCCCAAGATCGATTCGTCGGACGTCGCGCGCGCGCGAATCCTTGCCGACAGTCTCGTTGGCGCGCTGCGCCGCGGGGCCGTGTTCGATACCGTCGCGCGACTGTACCACGATCGCGCCGAGGATGCGCCGGGGCTGATTCCGGATCAGTTCCTCGATTCGCTCCCGCCGAGTTACCAGGCGGGCCTCAAGGACGTGAAGAAGGATTCCGTAGTCACGTTCCCGATCCCGACGGCGATGGGCTACCAGAAGTTCGTCATCGCGCGCGTCGCCTCCACGTCGGAGCCGGGCGACTACACCTACGACGAGCTCAAGGCGCGCATCCGGATGTCGCTGCAGAACGTGCGGCAGATGCGCAAGTACATCGACCAGCAGCGAAAGTCGGTGTACGTGCGGCTCTATCCCGAGCGCGCCGAAGAGGCCATCCGAATATTCTCGGCCGGGCCGGGCCGCTGACTGTCATCCCGAGCGCAGCGAGGGATCTGCACGTGCTCGGGGTAAACTGGGCGAGGCATCTGCACCTATGAAACCGCGCCTCGCTGTCACGCTCGGCGACCCGCGCGGCATCGGGCCGGAAATCGTAGCTGCGGCGCTGGCCGATCCCGAGATCGCCGGCGCCGCGACGTTTACGCTGGTCGGCTCATCGGGGACTGCGGCGCCAGTCGACGTGGCGATTGGATCGTGGCTCGCGAACGGCGATATCGCCGCCGCCGGCCGCTTCGCCGGGCTCGCGATCGAGACCGCGACGCGAATGGCGCTCGCGGGAGAAGTCGACGGCATCGTCACCGCGCCCATCGACAAGGCGGCATTGCTCGCCGGGGGCTACGACTACCCCGGCCACACCGAGATGCTCGCGGCGCTGACGGACCGGCACGTCGCGATGATGCTCGCATCCGATCGCCTGCGGGTCGTGCTCGCGACGACGCACCTGCCGCTGCGCGAAGTGCCGGAAGCCCTGACCTCGGAAGTGATCGTGGAGTGCGCCTTCGTCACGAAGCGCGGACTCCAGGAATGGTTCGATATCGCCGAGCCGCGGATCGCGCTCTGCGCGCTGAATCCGCACGCCGGCGACGGCGGACGCTTCGGCCGGGAAGACGATCTTCTCCTGCGCCCGGCCGCGCAGGCCGCGGGCCTGCTCGGTCCATTCCCGGCGGATACGGTTTTCGTGCGCGCGATGCACGGCGAATTCGACGCGGTGATCGCGCCGTATCACGACGTCGGCATGACGGCCATCAAGGTCGCTTCGTTCGGATCGGCCGTGAACGTCACGCTCGGACTGCCGTTCCCGCGGACGTCACCCGATCACGGCACCGCCATCGACATTGCGGGGAAGGGCATCGCCGACGCATCGAGCATGAAGCAGGCAATCCGCATGTGCACCAGGATCGTGAATCGCCATTTGTCATCCCGAGCGTAGCGAGGGATCTGCACCTAGTCGGACGTGCAGATCCCTCGCTACGCTCGGGATGACATGCTCACGATTCGCGATAGTCTTTGCGCCGGTCGCCGGCCGAGTGGAGGTCTACCGCAATGGACTCAATGCGACGTCCATCCATCTCGCGAACGTGGAACACCGCATTGCCCGCGGTGACGCGATCGCCCACCAGCGGTAGTCGTCCCAGCTTCCCGAACACGAAGCCGCCGATCGTCGTGTAGTTCTCCTCGGGCACGCTCAGTCCGAAACGCGAGTTGAGCTCGGAGATGTCCGAGGCACCCGGAACGATGACCGTGTCGGCATTCTCGCGCGCAGGCACGTCCGGCGCCTCGTCGTACTCGTCCAGGATCTCACCGACGATCTCCTCGAGCAGATCCTCCATCGTCACGATGCCGGCCGTGCCACCGTACTCGTCGAGCACGACGGCCATGTGCTCCTTCAGTCGCTTGAAGTCGGCCAGCACCTCTTCCACTTCGCGCGACCCCGGGACGACATGAATGGGACGCATGATCGTCATCAAGCTGAAGGTCGCCGGTCGATGCTGCAGCACCGGAATCAGGTCCCGGGTGAGGATCAGGCCGACGATGTTGTCGATGGTCTCCTCGTAGACGGGATATCGCGATCGACCCGACTCCTCCACGATCGCGAGCACGTCGGCGAGCGTCGCATCCTGTGGAATGGCGTCGATTTCGGTCCGCGGCGTCATGACCTTCCGGGCATTCTTCTCCGAGAACTCGAAGACGCCCTCGAGCATCGTCGCATTGGTCGGGTCGAGCGCGCCGCTTTCCTCGCTCTGCTCCACGAGAAGGCGGAGCTCATCCGGTGAGTGCACGCCCTCTTCCGAATGTGTCGTCGTCTCGCCGAGAAGACGCAGGATGCCGTTGGCCGACCAGTTGAGCGTGGCGGTGATGGGGCGCACGACTCGCTCGAACATCACGAGTGGCGCCGAGAGCCATCGCGCGAATTCCTCCGGGTGCGAGAGCGCGAGACGTTTCGGGGCCAGCTCGCCGAACACCACGTGCATGAAGGTGGCGATGCCGATCGCGATGGACGCGATGGCGCCGCCGCGGACCGCGACCGAGATCGGCAGCGGTACGTCGCCGAGAATGCGCGAGAGCCAGCCGTGGAAGGCCTCCTCGGCGAGCGAGCCGATGGCGAGACTCGCGATCGTGATCCCGAGCTGGCTCGCCGACAACAGGTTCGGCAGCGCGCCCGTCGCACTGAGCGTCATTCGAGCGAGCCGGTCGCCGCTGCGGGCCATCGCCTCGAGTCGCGTGCGGCGCGCGCGGACGAGCGCGAACTCCGCGGCAACGAAATAGGCGTTGAGGAGCAGCAGGATGAGAATCGCGACGATCTTCACGGCCAAGGAATGTAAAGTCATCCCGAGCGAAGCGAGGGATCTGCACTTTGCCGAGGTGCAGATCCCTCGCTTCGCTCGGGATGACATATTTCCGGCTATGCCGCACGACCACGATCATCACGATCACTCCCATTCCCATTCGCATTCCCATTCCCATTCGGGACCGGGGCGCGAGCTCGGAATTGCGCTCGGCATCACCGTGTTGCTCCTGCTCGGCGAAGGCATCGGCGGCTGGATCTCGAATTCACTCGCCCTCCTCGCTGATGCCGGACATGTCCTGACCGACGGCGCCGCGCTCGGCCTCGCGCTGTTCGTGACGTGGCTCGCGCGTCAGCCGGGGAGTCCCGAGAAGACCTACGGCTATCTGCGCTGGGAGATCCTGGCGGCGCTGTTCAATGCCGCGACGCTGCTCGTGATCTCGGCATGGATCGTGGTCGAAGCCGTCATGCGATTCCGGAATCCCGAGCCGATTCAGGGCAGCCTGATGCTCTGGGTCGCGCTGTTCGGCGTCATCGGCAATGCGATGTCGGCGCGCGTGCTCCACGGATCGCACACGCACAACATGAACGTGCGCGCCGCGTACCTGCATGTGATGGGCGACCTTCTGGCGTCGGCGGGCGTCCTCGTCGCCGCGCTCCTCGTGCGCTACTTCGGCTGGACGACGGCTGACCCGATCGCGTCGATCGTCACGACGCTGTTCATCGTCCACGGGGCTTGGCGCCTTCTCCGCGAGTCAGTGGACGTATTGCTCGAAGCGACGCCCAAGCACATCGTCCTCGAGGACGTGCGGAAATGCATCGGTGGCATCAGAGACGTGGAGGGCGTGCACGACCTCCACGTGTGGACCGTCACCTCGGGGATGGTGGCGCTGAGCGCGCACGCCATCGTCAGCAAGCACGAACGCCATCAGGGCGTGCTCGAGGAAGCCGTCGACCGACTCCGGTCGATGGGCATCAATCACGTCACGCTTCAGCTGGAATGCTCGGACATGACGCCCAACGAACAGCACTTTCATCCATGAGCGAATTCCGCGTCGAGAAACTCAAGCACAGCCTCGAGCTCACGCTCGTCACCGGCGAAAAGATGCTGGGCACGGTCTTCCTGGAGCCGATCGCCCGCAATCACTCCGGTCCCCAGGATCCGCGCGAGCTGCTGAACGATCCCGAGCCATTCTTTCCGTTCGAGGCGAACGGAGTGCTCATTCTCCTCGCGAAGGACCAGGTGAAGCTGGCGAAGTATCCGCACCCGAAGGGCAACATGCCGCTGCGCATGACCGACGCGCGGGTGATCATGTCGGATGGTCAGACGGTAGAGGGCTCCATCGTCATCGAGGCGCGCACCGAAGCCGATCGGTTCCTCGACCACCTGAATCACTTCGACGGGCGGTTCCTGCCGATGCTCACGGCGAATCACATCACCCAGACTCTGGTCAATCACCGGATGATCGTGGGGATCAAGCAGGGGTACGAGACGAAGCGAACGAAATAGCGTCCGTCTTCACCTCGCTTCTAGAGCGCACAAAAAGCGCGCGAGCTATTTGCTCGCGCGCATCGCACTTCTCAGCCTTCAAAGTTTGGCGCGGTTGCCCGGTGGTCAGGCGAGCCGCGCTAGGTTCGCGCCCCGCGCTCCGATTCGGCGTCCGTAGTCGACTGGGTCTCGTCACCAGCCTCAGTCAGCTCACCGCGGCGCTTCGCGTACTCTTCGCGACTCGAGTAGCCATAGCCGCCCAACACTTCGCCACCCCGCATGTAGTCGTGTCCGTAGCCGCGGCCGTGCGGGTACTGCGCCGCAGCCTCCTGATCGTGGTTCATTGGCATCCACCTCCGTCTCAGGGTTTGTACTGCTTTGGTCACAATGCGTTGTTTTGCTTCTTGCAGCAAGAGGGAACATCTGGACTGCGAGGGGGGAGGGCGGGAGGGCGCGAGAGGGTTGCCGCCGAGTCCGTTTTCCTCTCGCCCTCTCGCCCTCCCGCCTTCTCGCCCTCTCGCCCTCTCGCCCTCTCGCCCTCGGAAGTCCAAGGAAGCCAGTTGTTTGGCTATATTCGAGGGCTATGGAAATCCGGAACATCGCCATCATCGCACACGTCGATCATGGCAAAACGACCCTCGTGGACAAGATGCTGCGCCAGGCGGGCGCCTTCCGCGAGAACCAGGTCGTGCAGGAGCGCGTCATGGACTCGAACCCGCTCGAGCGCGAGCGGGGCATCACCATCCTCGCCAAAAACACGTCCATCCACTGGAAGGACGCCAAGATCAATATCGTCGACACGCCTGGGCACGCTGACTTCGGTGGCGAAGTCGAGCGCATCCTCCGCATGGTCGACGGCGTGCTGCTCGTCGTCGACGCGTTCGATGGCCCGATGCCGCAAACGCGGTTCGTGCTGCGCAAGGCGCTCGCCCTCGGTCGCAAGCCGATCGTCGTCATCAACAAGATCGACCGGCCGGGAGCGGATCCGCACCGGGTGCATGACGAAGTCCTGGACCTGTTCATCGAGCTCGAGGCCGACGAGTCGCAGCTCGACTTCCCGTGCGTCTACGCCTCGGCGCGCGACGGCACCTCCACGCTCGACCTGGACAAGCCGCTGACGGATCTCGCACCGCTCTTCGACACCATCATCAAGGACGTGCCGCGTCCGCCGAGTGATGCGAAGGGGCCGTTCCAGATGCTGGTGTCGACGATCGATCACTCGCCCTATCTGGGCCGCCTCGCGATCGGTCGCATCGAGCGCGGGATGGTGAAGGTCGGCGAGACCATCGCGATGCTGCCGATGGATCCGAACGCGAAAACCGTAACGTCGCGCGTGACGAAGCTCTTCGGCATCGAGGGCCTCGACCGCATCGAGATTCAGTCGGCGCCCGCCGGCGAGATCGTCATGTTGGCCGGACTCGAAGGCGTCGAGATCGGGCTGACCCTGACCGACGTGAACGTGCAGGACCGCCTCGAGGGCATCGCCGTCGAGGAGCCGACCATCTCGGTCGACTTCATGGTCAACAACTCGCCGTTCGCCGGAAAGGACGGCAAGTACGTCACGTCGCGGCAGGTGCGTGAGCGCCTGTATCGCGAGCTCGAGAAAAACGTCGCGCTTCGAGTCGAGGACACCGACCAGACGGACGCGTGGACGGTGTCGGGCCGAGGCGAGCTCCATCTCACCATCCTGATGGAGACCATGCGCCGCGAGGGCTACGAGTTCCAGGTCTCGCGTCCGCGCGTCATCACGCGCGAGGGCCCGAATGGGGAGCGCCTCGAGCCGTACGAGGAATTGATGTTCGACATTCCGGAGACGTACGTCGGCGCGGTGATGGAAAAGATCGGTACGCGTCGCGCGGAAATGCTGGAGATGAAGAACCCGGGGCAGGGTATGGTGCGTCTCATGTACCGCATCCCGTCGCGCGGCTTGTTCGGCTACCGCTCCGAGTTCATGACCGACACGCGTGGAACGGGCATCATGCACCACCGATTCATGGACTACGGTCCGTGGGCCGGTCCGCTGGCCGGTCGTATCCGCGGCTCGCTGGTTTCGATGGAAAACGGCACGATCATCGCCTTCGCCCTCGGCACCCTCCAGGAGCGCGCGACACTGTTCGTGAGCCCGGGCGAGGCGGTCTACGAGGGGATGATCGTCGGCGAGAATTCACGCCCTGGGGATATGGACGTCAATCCGACGCGCGAGAAGAAGTTGACCAACATGCGCTCGAAGTCGGCCGACGAGGCGATCCAGCTCGAGCCGCCGCGCGAGCTGACGCTCGAATCGGCGCTGGAGTATATCGAGGACGATGAGCTGATCGAGGTAACCCCCGGGGCGATCCGTCTCCGGAAGCGCGCACTCTCGACGTCCGATCGAAAGAGGATGTCACGAGATCTGAAAAAAGAGCGGGCGTCGGTGTAAGAAGCCGGAAACCCTCAGGGCTCCATCGCTTCAGCGGTCAGCGTGCTGACGGCTGACATGCCGTTGGGCTGAGGGCTTCCGGCTTCCCCCGTTCGGATTCCCGCTTCCGAGTCCCGCTTCTTGCGTAGACGGCTTGCCGTGGTTTTTGTAGGGTCAGCCACCTTCATCTCCGAGGCTTCAGACCGACCATGTTCTCGCTCGACTCGTCGAAATTCTCGCTCGCTCCGCGCGATGATGACGAAGAGGAGGACCTCGACGACGAGGAGGATCTCGACGACGAGGAAGACGACGACATCGACTTCGACGATGATGACGACGAGGACGATGATGACGACTTCGACGACGATGATGAGGATGACGACGACGAAGACGACGATGATGATGACGACGACTTCGACGACGACGAGTTCGAGGACCTCGATTCCCTCGAGGAGGACGATGACGACCTCGACGATGACGAGGACGCCTGACTCGTTTCGATGCGCTGAGGGCTGACGAGCTGCTGCGCTGAGGACTTCCGGCTAAGCCGGGGAGAAAGCCGGAAGCGCTCAGCGTACGAGCGTATCAGGCCTCAGCTTTTCCCGACGATGACGAGGACGCATAGAGCTGCGAGCGCCGGGCTCCGGGCCTGTTGAGCGGTTAGCTGCCAGATTCGGCTTGGAGCTCGAAGCTGAGCTTCGAGGCTCTCCGCTCAAAACAGCTTGGAGCTCGGCGCTCGCAGCGCATTTTCCCCCTTGAATCAGCAGTAGGCGAGACTATACTTCGCGTTCCCCGAAAACACCGGGGAACGCTTTTTTGCTATTTGAAAATCGAGTGTGTGATCGTGCGATGGCTCTCGTTGATCCGTTTGCTTAGTGGGCAGCGGGGAGAGACAATTCACGAAATACATTGATTCCGGACGCTTGCCATTGGGCAGATCGTCCGATGGCAGCGTTCTGGAGAGCTGTTTCAAAATCTCATTGGAGAGTTTGATCCTGGCTCAGGACGAACGCTGGCGGCGTGCTTAACACATGCAAGTCACGGGGGCTCGCAAGAGCAACCGGCGAACGGGTGCGTAACACGTGAGCAACCTACCGATTTATGGGGGATAGCTGTCCTAACGGGCAGGTAATACCGCATACGCTCACTGAGACTCCTGTCTTGGTGAGGAAACCTCCGGGGTAGATCGAGGGGCTCGCGGCCTATCAGCTAGTTGGCGAGGTAACGGCTCACCAAGGCTCTGACGGGTAGCTGGTCTGAGAGGATGGCCAGCCACATTGGGACTGAGAAACGGCCCAGACTCCTACGGGAGGCAGCAGTGGGGAATCTTGCGCAATGGGCGAAAGCCTGACGCAGCGACGCCGCGTGGGGGATGACGGGTTTCGGCTTGTAAACCCCTGTTGCCCGGGACGAACTTCTCCATTCGTGGAGATTGACGGTACCGGGTGAGGAAGCACCGGCTAACTCTGTGCCAGCAGCCGCGGTAATACAGAGGGTGCGAGCGTTGTCCGGAATCACTGGGCGTAAAGGGCGCGTAGGTGGCGCCCCAAGTCCGTGGTGAAAGCTCGATGCTTAACATCGAGTCGGCCACGGAAACTGGGGGGCTCGAGCACTGTAGAGGCAGATGGAATTCCGGGTGTAGCGGTGGAATGCGTAGAGATCCGGAAGAACACCGGTGGCGAAGGCGGTCTGCTGGGCAGTAGCTGACACTGAGGCGCGACAGCGTGGGGAGCAAACAGGATTAGATACCCTGGTAGTCCACGCCGTAAACGATGGGCACTAGATGCTTGGGGGAGCGACCCCCTGAGTGTCGTCGCTAACGCAGTAAGTGCCCCGCCTGGGGAGTACGGCCGCAAGGCTGAAACTCAAAGGAATTGACGGGGGCCCGCACAAGCGGTGGAGCATGTGGTTTAATTCGACGCAACGCGAAGAACCTTACCTAGGCTTGACATAGCCGAGAAAGCTGCCAGAAAGGGCGGCCCCTCTTCGGAGTTCGGTTACAGGTGCTGCATGGCTGTCGTCAGCTCGTGTCGTGAGATGTTGGGTTAAGTCCCGCAACGAGCGCAACCCCCGTTCTCAGTTGCTAACGCGTCAAGGCGAGGACTCTGGGAAGACTGCCGGTGCTAAACCGGAGGAAGGTGGGGACGACGTCAAGTCATCATGGTCCTTACGTCTAGGGCTACACACGTGCTACAATGGCCGGGACAGCGGGTTGCAAATGCGCAAGCATGAGCCAATCCCCAAACCCGGCCTCAGTTCGGATTGGAGGCTGCAACTCGCCTCCATGAAGCTGGAATCGCTAGTAATCGTGGATCAGCTACGCCACGGTGAATACGTTCCCGGGCCTTGTACACACCGCCCGTCACGCCATGGAAGCTGTGAGCGCCCGAAGTCCGTGTCGGAACCCGCAAGGGACCAAGCGGCCGAAGGCGAGCGCAGTGACTGGGGCGAAGTCGTAACAAGGTAGCCGTAGGGGAACCTGCGGCTGGATCACCTCCTTAACGGATTCGCGAGTAGAGCGGTTGTCATCCCGAGCGTCAGCGAGGGATCTGCACTTGAAAGCGTTTCGTAAGTCGCAGCCAGCGCACGACACACACACGATTTCAAACGACCCGGCGTGAAAGCTCCGGGTCGTTTTTTTTATCGATGTCCAGCGCGCACCGGCTTCCCGTTCTCGAAGTCCACTTCGACCAGCTTCTCGCTCGTCGGAATCCGCGCGACGACCCGTTTTGTCCGGGTGTCGATCACCACTCCACCGTCCGGATACGCATACGCGCCGTCGATACTGAATGACAGCCAGCCCGGATGCGGCCGTTCCTTCGCGTCGGCGAAAATGGGAATGCTTGCCACTTGGCGTGGATCGTCGCGCGTCACGTCGAACACGTAGACGTATCCGTACACGCCGTCGACCATCCACACTTCCTTCTGGTCGGGGCGGAGATTGAGCCCATGACTCCACGTGCTGTGCGGCTTCTGTCGCGGTGGCGTGGGGATTTCGGCGAGCCGCTCCGCCGGCACTTTGGCCTCGACGCGCTTGATCATCCGGCCTCCGCGGAAATCGCGCGCGATGTCCGCGATCTCGAAGCCGAGCAATCCGTCGACGTTCGCATACAGCCGCCGCTCGTCGTCGCTCACGGCGAATGGGCGAATGCCCTTTGTGAAGGGACCGATCTTGCCGAGGACTTCGTAGGTGCGCGCGTCGGCGACGTAGATGTACGGCACCGTGAGCACTTCCATATATACGCGCGTTCCGGCCGGATTCATCCAGGTATTGTGTGGGCCGATGTCCGCGATCGGGTCCACTTCGTACCGCTTTCCGCGCTCGGTCTCGACTTGGCCGAGTGCGTCACCAGTCGCGGCGTCGAGCGCCTTCCACGTGATCTCGCCGCGAAGCGGCATCCAGATGCGCTTCCCATCGGGCGTGATCCAGAAACTGTCAGCGTACTTTCCCACGTTGCGCCGCCAGACGATGGAATCGGTTTTCAGGCTGATCGCGATCAGCTCGTCGCCGGTGTTGGAAGTGACGTAGAGCAATCCGAGCTGCGGACTCGCGCCGATGCCCTTGTACGCGCCGCTGTTCGGAATCTGGATCTTGCGGATGAACGCATGTCCGTGATCGATGTCGTACACGCTGATGCCGCTGTTGTCGGTGACGTAGAGCCGACGCTCGATCGGCGCCACGCGTGTTCCCGCCGACCCAAGCGCGGCGGCGGCGGCGAGTAGCCAGATGCGCTTCATCGAATTGTCTCCAGGTATCGCTTGCTGATCTCGGCGCATTCCTTCGGCGTGCGTTGTGAACCGGCCGGTACCGCGTCGAGCTCGATCACCGCCCATCCGCCGAAGCCAACTTCATTGAGAGCCGCCAACACGGACTTCACGTCGACCGACCCCTGGCCGAGCTCGACGAAGCGATACTCACTCGGCGTGCGCTGCACGTCCTTGATGTGGAGAAACAGGAGCCGTCCGGCATGGCGGCGAATGGCCTGCGCCGGGTCGCCGCCGCCCTGAGAGTAGTGCGCGATATCGAGCTCGAACCGTACGAACGCCGGATCGGATGACTCGAGAATCCGATCGACGTCGCCAGGCTTTTCGCCGATCGTCCCCATGTGATTGTGGTAGCCGAGAGGAATGCCAAGATCCGCCGTCCGCTTGCCGATTTCCGTGAGCAGACGTCCGACTCGTGCGATGTCCTCGGTGGTCACCTCGCGTCCTGCGGGTTTCTCATCGGTGACCTGCAGGTACGAGCCACCGGCGTCGCGAAGGAACCGTGCACGCGCGACGTGATCCTCGATCATCTGCCGCTCGCTCTCGGCCGTGCCCAATCGCACGGCGCCGCTCGAAAGGGCGACGAGTGTGAGATGACGGCTGGCGAGCAGGTCGCGAAGCGCAGGAGTCGTGAACTTCGAAAGCACGTTCGATCGCAGCTGAATGCCGGCGAACCCGAGCGCGGAGATGTCGTCGATGGCCTGGGCGTCATTGCCCTCCCACGTAATCGAAGCGTACCCCCACTTGATCGCCGGCCGCTGGCCGATTCGATCCGTCCACCGCATTGAACTGAGCGTTGCCGCGCCGATCGCGGCGACGAATTCCCGCCGGGATATTTCCATATCTATTGATTGACTCCGCTGGCGAGAAAACCTCCATCCACGGCCAGCAGGTGCCCGGTGACGAAGCTCGCCGATTCAGACGCCAGGAAGACCGCGGCCCCGATCAACTCTTCGACCTGACCATACCGCGCCATCGGCGTGCGGAGCAACAGCTCTCGTCCGCGCTCGGTGCCGTCGAGCAGTCCTTCGTTGAGCGGCGTGCGAAACACGCCGGGGAGAATGGCATTGACGCAAACGCCCGAGCGAGCCCACTCGACGGCAAGTGATCGCGTCAGTCCTGCAACGGCGGCCTTGCTCGCCGCATAGGCGGCAATTTCCTGAAAACCGACCAGCGACGTGAGCGAGCCGATGTTGACGATGCGTCCATACCCTCGCTCGATCATGCGGGGCGCGAAGGCCCGGCACGCGCGGAGCGTGCCGGTGAGGTTCGTGTCGAGGATTTCGGTCCACTGATCGTCCGTCATCTTCAAAGTGGGAACGCGAACGGTGCGTCCCGCCGAGTTGACGAGGATGTCGACGGGTCCGACCTGTTTCTCGCAGGCTTGGGCGAGCGCCTCGAGACTCGCCTTGTCGGTGACGTCGGACGTTATGCGGGCCGTGCGCCGGCCCGCGGCTTCGATCTCGGCCGCGACGGCGTCGACGAGCTGCTTTCGCCGGCCGGTCGGCACGACGTTGGCGCCCGCCTCGGCGAGCCCGCGGGCTATCGCGCGGCCGATGCCGGAAGTCCCGCCGGTGACGACGGCGACGCGTCCGCTGAGATCGAAAGGAGAGCGATTGTCATCCCGAGCGGAGCGATTGTCATCCCGAGCGGAGCGATTGTCATCCCGAGCAGAGCGACTGTCATCCCGAGCGGAGCGACTGTCATCCCGAGCGGAGCGGTTGTCATCCCGAGCGGAGCGAGGGATCTGCACCTTCTTGCGATCAGCCATGATTGAGTTGGCGAAAGAGCCGGTCCATCAGTAGACTCTCCCCCGACGTCAGTCAAGCGACGCGGTCGGCCACCTCCTTCGTCCGCTCATGGATCTCGTCACATTCGGCGAAGCGATGGTGCGCCTCACGCCGCCCGGCTTTCAGCGGCTGGAGCAGGCGCGCACGCTCGACGTTCATGTCGGCGGTGGAGAGCTGAACGTCGCCGTGGGTGCCTCCCGACTCGGCCTACAAACCAGATGGGTTTCCCGGCTCACCGAGAATCCGCTCGGGCGCATGATTGCCGGCCGCGCCAGGGAGCAGGCCGTGGACACGTCGCGAGTCCTCTGGACCAACGACGATCGCGCGGGACTCTACTTCGCCGAGCTCGGCGCGTCACCGCGGGCGAGCACTGTCTTGTATGACCGTTCCGGATCGGCGGTCAGCCGGATTCAGCGTGGAATGATCGACTGGAAGGCGGTGCTGTCCGGTGCGCGCTGGTTTCACACCAGTGGGATCACTCCGGCGCTGAGTGACTCCGCCGCCGAAGTGACCGCCGAAGCGCTGGCCGCGGCGCGACAGACTGGTGTGAGAGTCAGCTACGACCTGAACTATCGGAGCAAGCTGTGGAAGCCCGATCGCGCACGGAGCGTGCAGGAACCGCTCATGAAACACGTCGACGTCCTGATCACGACGGAAGAAGACGCTCGCGTCGTCTTCGGCGTCGGCGGCAAGGCCGGCGATCGATTTGAATCAATCGATGCCGAGCAGTACGTGGACGTCGCTCGCGAGCTTCACGAGCGTTATGGCGTCGCCGCGGTCGCGATCACGCTGCGCGAGAACCCGCGGGTGTGGCAGAACAGCTGGAGCGCGCTCGTGTTCGCCGACGGCGCGGTGCATCGCGCGCCCCGCTACGAGGTGGAGATCGTCGATCGGATCGGGGCGGGAGATGCATTCAGCGCCGGCCTGATCTTCGGCATGCTCCAGGGCAATGATTGGGCGAGAGCGCTTCGGTATGGAACGGCGCTGTCGGCGCTCAAGCACACCGTGCCAGGAGACTTCAGCATGGCGACGCTCGCTGAAGTCGAGCAATTGCTCGCCGGAGCCAGCCTGCGAGTGGCTCGATGACCATCGCGGCGCGTTCGCGGGACCGAGTGTTGGCTGCGGTGCGCGCTGCGGGAATCATTCCCGTCATCCGCGCCGATTCACCCGACGTTGCGATGAGAGTCGTCGAGGCACTGGCAGCGGCTGGCCTTCCAGTGGCGGAGATCACGATGACGGTGCCAGGCGCCATCGACGCCATCGCGGCCGCGTCCCGTCGCTTCGGGAGCGAAGTGGTCATCGCCGCCGGAACGGTGACCGATGCGGTGACGGCGCAACGCGCGATCGATGCCGGCGCCGAAATGATCGTCTCGCCATGCCTGGTCGATGACGTGATCGGGCTCGCGGCGCGCCGCCAGGTGGCGGTGATGCCCGGCGCGTTGACGCCAACCGAAATCGTGACGGCCGTTCAGGCGGGGGCCGACCTCGTGAAAGTTTTCCCGGCCAGCAGCGTGGGCGGCCCGGCATATCTCCGGTCGCTACGCGGTCCGTTCCCGGATCTTTCGGTCGTTCCAACAGGAGGTGTCACGCTCGACAACATCGCCGAATACTTCCGCGCCGGTGCGGCCGCCGTTGGCGTCGGTGGTGAGCTCGTATCGCGAGAGCTCCTTGCCGCCGGCGATTTCAAGGGCATCGGTGAGCTTGCGACGCGGTTCGTTCGCGCTGCCGCCGCCGGCCGTGGCGGGAAGTCGTGACGCCATGCAGATGACTTTCCGGTGGTACGGCGAACGCGACGCCGTCACGCTGGAGCGAATCCGCCAGATCCCGGGGGTCGAGGGGATCGTGAGCGCACTTTACGATGTGCCGGTTGGCGAGACGTGGCGGCGCGAGCCACTGGAACGGCTCGCGACGTCCATCGATCGCGCTGGTCTGCGTCTCGAGGTCGTCGAGAGCATTCCGGTTCACGAAGACATCAAGCTCGGTCGGCCCACCCGTGACCGCTTCATCGACGCGTACGCCGACAGCATCCGCAGCATGAGTGCGGTCGGCGTGCATGTGCTCTGCTACAACTTCATGCCGGTGTTCGATTGGATGCGGACGGATCTGGCGATGCGCTTGCCCGACGGATCGACCGCGCTGGCGTTCGACGATGCTGCGCTGGCCTCGATCGATTTGTCGCGCGGCACGGGCGACCTTCCGGGATGGGCCGCGGCCTACGACGCGAGCGCGCTCTCATCGCTGTTCCACGCGTACCGATCCGTCGACGCCGAGCGACTGTGGGAGCACCTCGCATACTTTCTCGAGCGGGTCGTACCGGTCGCCGAGGAGTGCGGCGTGCGGATGGCCATCCATCCCGACGATCCGCCGTGGTCCATCTTCGGGTTGCCGCGCATCATCACCGGGTCGGCGGCACTCGACCGGCTCACGTCTCTCGTCGACAGCCCGGCGAATGGCATCACCTTCTGCACCGGTTCGCTCGGCTGCCTGAAGGAGAACGACCTTCCGGCAATGGCGCGCAAATTCGCCGCAATGGGCCGGATTCACTTCGCGCACTGTCGCAACGTGCGCATCGACGGTCCGCATCATTTTCATGAAGTCGAGCATCCCTCGCGATTCGGCGACGTGGACATGGCGGCGGTCCTGGCCGCGCTGCAGGACGCTGGCTTTTCCGGGCCGATCCGGCCGGATCACGGCCGCATGATCTGGGGCGAGACCGGCCGCCCCGGCTACGGGCTTCACGACCGCGCGCTCGGCGCCACCTATCTGCAAGGGCTGTGGGAAGGACTCGCCGCCAGACGATCATGAGCGAACGCCGCTTCGGCTATCGATGGACGATCGTCGCGCTGCTGTTCGTTGCGACGACGATCAACTATGTCGATCGCCAGGTGCTCGGGATCCTCGCGCCGACGTTGCAACGCGAGCTCCACTGGACGGAAACCGATTACGCGGACGTCGTGTCGTGGTTCAGCCTCGTCTACGCCTTCGGCTTTCTGGCATCGGGACGCCTGCTCGATCGGATCGGCGTGAAGCGCGGTCTCACCGCGGCGATCGTCGCCTGGTCGCTGGCGGCGATCGCGCATGCATTTGCCCGGACTGCGGCCGGGTTCTCCGTCGCCCGCGCCATGCTCGGCCTCGGTGAATCGGCGATTTTCCCGGCGTCGATCAAGACGGTCGCCGAGTGGTTCCCAAAGAAGGAGCGCGCGCTCGCCGCCGGGGTGTTCAACGCCGGGACCAATACCGGCGCGATTCTCACACCGATGATCGTCCCCTGGATCACGCTGCGATGGGGATGGCAATGGGCGTTCATCGCCACCGGCGCGCTCGGCCTCCTCTGGCTGCTGCTCTGGATTCCGCTCTACCGGAGTCCCGATGCGCATCCCTCGGTCTCGGCCACCGAGCTTTCATATATTCGCGGCGATCCGCCCGATGCGGTCACCGCGGTGCCATGGTTCCGCTTGCTGGGCTACCGGCAAACCTGGGCGTTCGCCGCGGCCAAGCTCTTCGCCGATCCGATCTGGTGGTTTTATCTGTACTGGCTTCCAAAGTTTCTCGATTCGCGATACGGCGTGAAACTGTCGGGCGTCGCACTCCCCTTGATCGCCATCTACCTGGTGGCCGATGTGGGATCCATCGGCGGCGGCTGGCTGTCGAGCACACTGATCAAGCGTGGCTGGACTGTGAATCGGGCGCGCAAGACGACGATGCTGGCCATGGCCCTGCTGATCGTGCCGACGGCGTTCGCCCCGATGGCGACGAGCATGTGGTCCGCCGTGTTCGTCGTCGCCGTCGCGGCGGCCGCTCACCAGGCGTGGTCGGCCAACGCATATACGCTGGCCAGCGACATGTTTCCGCGTTCAGCCGTCGGATCGGTGGTGGGGATCGGTGCTTTCTGCGGCGCGATGGGCGGTGTGCTCTTCCAGCGGGTCGTCGGCCGGGTGCTCGACGCGAATGGTCACGATTACTCGCCCATTTTTCTGGTCTGTGGTGGCGCATACGTCACCGGATGGATCATCATTCACCTGGTCGTTCCGAGGATGGAGCCTGTGACGCTATGACATACCCAAATTGTCATCCCGAGCGCAGCGAGGGATCTGCACTTTCGCGAACGTGCAGATCCCTCGCTGCGCTCGGGATGACAGCGCTGGCCTCATGCGGAGGCCCACGGCAGGTCGAAGTCCGTACCGCTCCTCTGAGCGCGGCCAGACCGAACCAGCTGACTGCGGCAGAAGCGGCAGCCGGATGGCAACTCCTCTTTGACGGAAAGACGCTGAAGGGATGGCACGGACTCGGCTTCACCGAAACGCCGTCAGGGCTCTGGTCCGTCGAGGATGGAGCGATCGTCCACGCGGGAAAGGGCAAGAGTCCCGTCCAGGCCGACGGTCAACCCCTCGCCGGATTCGATCTCATTTCCGACGGCACCTATCGCGATTTCGAGCTCGCCTGGGAGTGGAAGATCTCGGAGGCCGGCAACAGCGGTCTCAAATACAACGTGGACGAGAAACTCTCGACGTCGATGTCTCCGCCGCACGCCGCAAAGGGCTGGGAATACCAGATGAACGACGACGAGAAGAACGAAGACAACAAGCTGGCGACGCATCGGTCCGGCGCGCTGTACGACATGCTGCCCGCGAACGAGAAGAAGCACGTCAACCCGGCGGGGCAGTGGAACCGCTCGCGCATCGTCTTCCGCGGCAATCACGGCGAGCACTGGCTCAACGGCGAAAAGATCGTCGAGTTCGATTACGGCACTCCCCAGTTCGACTCGGCGTTCGCGAAAAGCAAGTATGCGAAGTATCCGCCGTGGTTCCCGACGCGCCGGGCTGGAGGCATCGTGCTTCAGGATCACAACGACGTGGTGTGGTTCCGGGACATCAAGATCCGCGTCATCCCGAGCGAAGCGAGGGATCTGCACTTCGGCGAGGTGCAGTTTCTTCGCTTCGCTCGGGATGACAAAAACCAAGGAAGGATCCCATGACTAACGTTCCCCGCAGAGATTTCATCAAGACCACCGCTGTTGCCGGCTTCGGCGCCGCCATCGGAATTCCGAAAGTGGGCGCCGGCCCGCTGTTCGTACTCGGTGGCTCACCCGCTGAGAAAGTGCGCGTTGCGGTCATCGGGGTGAACGGCCGCGGCGTCGTGCACGCGCAGAACTTCGCGAAGCTTCCCAATTCGGAAGTGGCCTACATCTGCGACGTAGACTCCAAGGTCATCGACAAGGCCGTGCGCGCCGCCGCGCGTGGACAGACGGCGGTCCCGAAGATCATCGGCGACTTCCGCCGCGCGCTCGACGACAAGGACGTGGACGCCATCAGCATCGCGACGCCCGATCACTGGCATGCCCCGATGACCCTGCTGGCCATGAAGGCGGGGAAGAGCGTCTACGTCGAGAAGCCCAGCGGCCACGATCCGCGCGAAGACGAGCTGCTCATGGAAGCCGCGCGGAAGTACCCCAAGGTCCACGTGCAGCTCGGCGCGCAGCGCCGGTCAGGTCCTCGATTCTTCGAAGCGCTTCAGCTCGTGAAGGATGGCGTGATCGGAAGGCCCTATCAGGCGCGCACCTGGTACGCCAACACCCGAACCGGCATCGGCAAGGGAAAGCCGGTGCCCGTTCCGCCGAATCTCGATTTCGAGCTGTGGCAGGGACCCGCGCCGCGCACCGAGTATCGCGACAACATCATCCACTACAACTGGCACTGGTTCACGCGGTGGGGCACCGGCGAGATCTGCAACAACGGCACGCACGAGATCGACGTCGCCCGCTGGTTCCTCGGCGTCGACTATCCGACGACGGTCTACTCGAACGGCAGCCGCAATCACTTCGATGACGACTGGCAGTTCCCCGACACGCAGGAAGCGATCTGGGAGTTTGATGGCGGCAAGAGCATCGTGTGGCAGGGACAGAGCTGCAACGGTCTGCCCACGATGGGGCGGTCGCGCGGGACGAGCGTCCTCGGCACCGGCGGCAACCTCGTCATCGATCAGGATGGCTGGGTGATCACCGATCTCAAGAACAAGGTCGTCAAGGAATCCGTCGAGGGTGAAAAGGGCGATGCCCTCAACACCACCGGCGACGACGCGCTGACCGGATTGCACATGGCGAACTTCCTCGATGCAATCCGCACCGGCGCGAAGCTCAATCTCCCGATCGAGGATGGCGCGAAGACCGGGATGCTCTGCCACCTTGGGACGATCGCCCAGCAAACGGGCCGGAAGCTCAAGACCGATCCCAAGACCGGCCACATCGTTGGCGACGCGGACGCGATGAAGCTCTGGTCTCGCGACTACGCGCCGGGATGGGCGCCCTCGGCCTGACCTTTGTCATCCCGAGCGAAGCGAGGGATCTGCACTTACGGCATGCAAACGAGATGATTTGTCGCCGACAACAGGTGCAGATCCCTCGCTTCGCTCGGGATGACAAACGTGACTGAAGCGCTCGTCCTTCACGAGGATCGGTTTTTCGATTCAGATCCATCCGTGCGACGCGTCGCGCGCGAGCTGTACGCCGAGACTCGCGCGCTTCCGCTGATCTGCCCGCACGGTCATGTCGAGGCGCGGCTGCTGGCCGAAGATCGTCCGTTCCCCGATCCCGCCGCGCTCTTCATCACGCCGGATCACTACATCCTGCGCATGTTGTACTCGCAGGGCGTCGCGCTCGAGGCGCTGGGCGTCCCTCGTCGGCGAGGCAGCGGCGAGGTGGAGCGAGACCCGCGACGGATCTGGCGGCGATTCGCGGATCGCTATCACCTGTTCCGCGGCACGCCGACGGCGGTCTGGCTCGATTATCAGCTGCACGAGCTCTTTGGCATTCGCGTGCGCTTGTCGGCCGACAAGGCGCAGGACATTTACGACGCGGTCGCGGAAAAACTGGCGACGCCGGAATTCCGCCCACGGGCACTCTTCAGCCGTTTCAACATCGAGGTGCTCGCCACCACCGACAGCGCGGCTGATACGCTCGAGCATCACGCGGCGATTGCCCGCGGCCGTCTCGTGGGCGCGTCCCGAGTCATCCCGACCTTTCGTCCCGACGCCGTCTTTCGCGTCGCGCAGCGCGGATGGCCAGACGCGATCCGCGCGCTCGGATCCGCGGCCGGCGTACGGATCGAGACGTACGATGCGCTGATCACAGCGCTGGAAAACCGCCGTTCCTTCTTCAGGTCCATGGGAGCGACCGCCACGGATCATGGCGTCCTGGAACCGCTGGCCAGGACCATTCGACGCGCCGAGGCCGACGAGATCTTTCAACGCGGCATGCTGAGCGAAGCGACCGCCGACGATCAGCGGCGGTTCGAGGCGAATCTGCTGATGGAGATGGCGCGCATGTCGGTCGCGGACGGCCTGGTCATGCAGCTCCACGCCGGGTCATGGCGCGACCACAACCCGCTTGTCGCCGAGGACTTCGGGCCGGACAAGGGCGGCGACATTCCGGTCGCGACGGAGTTCACTGGCAACCTGCGCCGCCTGCTCAACGCGTACGGCAACAATTCACAGTTCCGGCTGATCGTCTTCACGCTGGATGAGGCCACCTATAGTCGGGAGCTCGCGCCCCTCGCTGGTCATTATCCGGCCATGCTGCTCGGGCCGCCGTGGTGGTTCCATGATTCGATCGGAGGCATGACACGCTTTCGGGAACGCGTGACGGAAACTGCCGGGATCTACAATACGGCGGGTTTCAACGACGACACGCGGGCGTTCTGCTCCATTCCGGCCCGACACGACCTGGCTCGACGCGTGGATGCGAACTGGCTGGCGCGGCTCGTCGCCCGTCACATCATTTCGGCGGCAGATGCACGGGCCATGGCCCGGGATCTCGCGGGCGACCTCGCGCGGCAGGCCTATCGATTGTAGCTCGGGAGTGTGACGCCGGACACAGGCCATCGAGTCCCTTTAACGGATCCTGATCCTCTCCGTCTATCCCCGCGGATGGACCATTCACCGGAGCCTGGAGACATGAAATCAGCCCGATACGCAGTACCCGCCGCACTCGCCCTGATCGCCTTCGTTGCGTGCGACGATCCAACCAACGTCCCATTCGATGATGCCGCCGTGACCGCCGATGTCGCTGCTTCGGCAGGGGATGCCGCCGCGGACATGGTCGCGATCCTCGTCGGCAACGAGACCAACGCCGGTGGTGGCCCCGAGTTCGTCGCCGGCGGTCCCAGCACCGGACCGACCGTGGCTCGGCCATCACGGATCTGCCTCGATGCCAACGGCGCCGTCGTCACGAACTGTCTGCCGTTCTCCTCGGTCCGGAAGATCATCACCTCGGTGACGATCAGCGGCACCCGGAGCTCCACGCGCACCAATGCACAGGGTCAGACGGTGACCTTTACCGGCACGGTGAATCGAAGCTCGAACGACACGACCACGCGCGTGTTCAACGCGAGCAACGTCGAGACGTCGCGCGTTCATAGCGGCAATTCCGTGGTGCACGACCAGACGACGTTCACCGATGGCGCGTTCACGCGCTCCGTGAACGAAGCGGCACGGGACTCGGTGAAGAGCATCACCTTCAATCTCCCCCGGTCGTCGAATCCGTATCCGGTCTCAGGCTCGATCGTTCGCACGGACACCGTGCACGTCGAGGTTTCCAAGGACGGCAAGAGCGTCTCGCGCGATGCCGTGCATCGCGTCGAAGTCGTCTTCCCGGCCGATGCGCAGGGCAACGTCGCGCTGCACATCGACGCCAAGACCTGCCAGCTGAACCTGGTCACGCACGCGGTCACGAACTGCCAGTAGGTGTCATCCCGGGCAAAGCGAGGGATCTGCACCTCAGACGTGCGGATCCCTCGCTCCGCTCGTGATGACTGCTATCTTCGAGTGTGCGATTCTCTAGTGCGCTCGTTGTTCTTTTTGTAGCAGCTGCGTCGGCGCAGGCCCAGACGGGAAGCGTGGAGGGAACCGTCACACTCTCCCGCGCCCTGGCATCGCGCCGCGTTCGATTCCGTATCTATGCCGAACCCGGCAAGGGAGCGACGCCACCGTCGCAGCCGGCGCCCGAGCTCAAGGACGAATACGCGAATGTCGTCGTCTATCTCGAGCGCGACGGTGCGCTCGCCGGCGCGCTCAACCATCACCCCACGAGCCCGGTGATGCGCCAGAAGAACGAGCAGTTCGTTCCGCACGTTCTTCCCATTTTGCGGGGCACGACCGTCGACTTTCCGAACGAGGACGAAGTCTTCCACAACGTCTTCTCGCTGTCGGGGCCGAAGCAGTTCGATTTGCCCAAGTATCCGTCGGGGTCGTCACGGACCGTGACCTTCCCGAAAAGCGGCATCGTGAACGTGTTCTGCCACATCCACTCCGACATGAGCGCGGTCATCTTCGTGCTCGACAATCCCTTCTTCGCGACTCCCGGCGAGAATGGCCGGTATTCCCTCGCCGACGTTCCGCCCGGCGAGTACACGCTCGTCGCCTGGCACGAGCGCATCAAGCCGGTGCGTGAGAAGATCCGCGTCGTCGCCGGGCAGGCGACGACCATGAACTTCAACATTCCGCTGCCGCCTCCTCCCACGCGCTGACGATGCTCGAGGGCCCCTCGTCGCTTCGCTCGCTCGGGACAAGCCTGCGCCGCCGCTTCGGATCCCTCCGACTCGCCTCGAAGCTGGCGTGGCTCAGCGCCGCGCTCACGGCGATCTTCGTGGCGACCACGCTCATCCCGCTGAGCGTCAGCACCCGCGAGACGACGCGGAAGATCGTCGCCGATGAGCTCGAGCGCACGCAGCACGCGCTCATCATCAACCAGGAGCGCGATCTCGCCGCGATGCAGCATGCCGCTTCTCTCATCGGACAGAACGCGCGTATGCGCGCGGCGATGGCCGACGATCAGACGCAGCAGCTCGACACCGCGCTGATTCGCACCACGCGCCACGAGCTGGGGCGGGAGCTCGACAACGTCGAGCAGGACATCATCGTCGTCGTCGATCAGAATGGCCGCGTGTTCGCGGACACTTCCGTCGACGGCGTATCGCTTGGACGAAAGAGCGACCTCTCCTCGTTCGAGGCGGTCAAGACCGTCCTCGATCCCAACGCGCCGGCGGACACTGGCGCCTACGGCGTGCTCGACGTCGGGTCGCGAGAGTATTCCGTCGCCTCGGTCCCCCTCGTCTCGGCTGGCCGCACCCTCGGCGCCGTTCTCCTCGGCGAACGGATCGACTCCGCCTATAAAGCAAAGGTGGAGAGCCGCTTTGCCGGGAAAGTCGAAGTGGTCGTGGGTAGCTCGACCCCGAAACGCAGCGACGACGTGGTGGCCGCTCCACTCTCGCTCGGCAAAGACCGATCGGGAGCGCCGGTGACGCTGTGGCTTCTCCAACCGGTCGGCTCGGGAGCCCTCACCGCATCGATCGTCGCGCAATTCATTCTCTATGGCCTGGCTGCCGTCATCCTCTCCGGACTCGGCGCCGCCCTCGTCGCCCGTTCGCTCCTGCGGCCGCTCGACCGATTCGTCGCATACATGAAGAGCGTGAATCCAATGACTGCCGCGAGCGGGCGCCCCGATCTCGGAAATGCGTCACCCGAGATCCGTACGCTTGACGATTCGTTCGCGTCCCTGATGGTGTCGCTGCGCGAGAGCGAGGAGCAGCTGCGACAGTCGCAGAAGCTGGAGGCGATCGGCACGCTCGCCGGTGGCGTCGCGCACGACTTCAACAACCTGCTGACGGTCATGCACGGGTACGCCGAGCTGGCGCTGATGCGCAATGGCAACGACGAGCGACTGAAGCGTGATCTGACACAGGTGCTCGAGGCGACCCAGCGCGCGTCGCGTCTCACCCATCAGCTCCTCGCCTTCAGTCGCAAGCAGGTGCTCGAGCCGACGGTGCTCGACGTGAATGACGTGGTCAGTGAAGTAGTGCCGCTGCTCCGCCGTCTCATCGGCGAGCACATAAGCATCATCACGGAAACGGGCGCCGACCTGCCGTACATCGTCGCCGACCTCGGCCAGCTCGAGCAGGTGATCATCAATCTCGTGGTCAACGCTCGCGATGCGATGCCCACCGGCGGGTCGATCACGATCCGTACAGAGTGTCATCCCGAGCCCCTCGCCAATGTCATCCCGAGCCCCTCGCCAGTCATCCCGAGCCCCTCGCCAGTCATCCCGAGCCCCTCGCCAGTCATCCCGAGCGCAGCGAGGGATCCGCACTTGCTCGAGATAAACTCCGCGAGGGATCTGCACGTCGCACCTCGCGTCGCCTTGACCGTAAGCGACACGGGTGTCGGGATCCCACCGGAGATTCGTGAGCGCATCTTCGAGCCGTTCTTCACGACGAAGGAGCCGGGGAAGGGCACCGGCCTCGGTCTGTCGATGGTCTACGGCATCGTCCAGCAATCGGGAGGCACCATCGATCTCGAGTCGACTCCCGGCCGGGGGACGACGTTCCGCATCGAGTTCCCAGCGTCGAGCGCGGAGAAGTCCCATCACCGGGTGGTGCCGAGTGATGAGGGAATACCGCGCGGAACGGAGACGGTCCTGCTGATCGAGGACGAGCCCGAGCTGCGCGAGCTGGCGCGGCGCACGCTCGACAGCCTCGGATATCACGTGCTGGCGCCCGAGCATACCGAGGACGGGCTGGCGATCGCCATCTCGCGCAAAGTCGACCTGGTGCTTACCGATGTGGTCATGCCCGTCATGAGTGGTCCGACCATCGTCCGCCGACTCGCCGACCTCGGCACCCAGCCGCCGGTGATTTACATGACCGGATACGCGGATGAGACGCTGAGCGAGTATCGGATCGATCCGGGCAGCACGCTCCTGAGAAAGCCATTCTCGCCGTCGCAGCTCGCGCGCGCGGTGCGCTCGGCGCTCGAAAAGGTGACGGCATGATCCCCCTGTCAGGGCGAGCGATCCCCCTGTCATCCCGAGCGAAGCGAGGGATCTGCACTTGCCTATCGACTATGCTGGTCGTGGCGACATCGGCACACGCGCAAGGAGGAGTGCTCCTGCAGGGAGTGCTCGACGTCGAAGGCTGGAAGACCGACACCATGTCGACGATGCTCGCGCGAAACGGCGGCGATCCGGCCGCACTCTATCGTCTTCGCCTGTGGTCAGCGGTCGAGCCGATGCGCGGGTTCTTCATCTTCGCGAACGGACTTGCCGAGGGAGGCAATGCGAAGCGCTTCGACGCGCCGGGAACGACGGTCATGCTGGAGCAGGGGGGCCTTCGCCTGGCGCGGCATCGTGCGCTCGTGATCGACGTCGGGCGCATGCTCAATCCCGTGGGCGGGTTCGGTGCGCGCCTGCTGTCGACGCGGAATCCGCTCATTGGAATTCCCGACGCGTATCTCCCGGTGTATCCGATCGGCGCGAAGGTGAGTGGTGAGCGCGGGAAGGTCGACTATCGCGCCGCGGTGGTCTCCTTGCCGCCGACGCATCGCGACTACGTGCCCGATCCCGATCCCGCACCACGTCCGGTACTTGGATTCGGCGTGACGCCGATCGTCGGCTTCCGCGTCGGATTCAGCGCGACGGACGGCCCGTATCTCAACAAGGATCTTTCGGCGAGTCAGCTGAACGACAAGGCCTGGGACTCCTATCGCCAGCGAGTCATCGGCACCGACGTTCAGTATGGCTTCGCGCACGTCGATCTCCGGTCGGAGTTCGCGATCTCCGAGTTCGAGGTGCCTCGCACGGGCCGCATCGATGGGCCGTCTGGCTATCTCGAGGCTCGAGCGACGCTGACGCCGCGGGTCTTCGTCGCGGCGCGCGGGGAGTTCAATCGATATCCGTTCATTCTGCCCGTCTCTCCCACCTTCTGGGTTTCTCGGCGAACGGAGTTGCGGGCGTTCGAGGCCGGCGTGGGATTCCGGTTTGACGCGAACACTCTAATGAAGGCGAGCTTCAGCGCCGATCACTGGATCGTCACGCCTGAGAACGCCGCGTTCGTCAAGCCGGGAGGAAAGGCGCTCGCCGTGCAGGTGTCCCGTGCGTTCGACATCGCCGAGTTGTTCTCGGGCATTCGGGGCTACTGATCCGTGACACCCGTCCGTTGAATCAGGCCCAGCATCTGACTAGCTTTTGAGGCTCAGGTTTTTGCGGTAAGGGCCTGTAGCTCAGTTGGTTAGAGCGCACGCCTGATAAGCGTGAGGTCGGAAGTTCAACTCTTCCCAGGCCCATAGAACGAAGACTAGAGCCCGCCGTCGTCTACGACGATTGCGGGCTTCTTCGTTGGTACTGAGGTGGAGGTCAGTCAGGACCAAATCCAATTCGTCACTCTCCCATGAAACGCCGGTACTCCGGATCCGCGTGCATTGCGGTGGACCATGCCACCATCTGACTTCGACGCCGCGAAAGCAGGATTTTGATCCGGTCCGATTTCGGCAACGTGGGGTCCATGGGTGACGGATCCGGAACAACCGGAACCTGAAACGACCGCTCGATGATCCGGATGCCTTCGGAGGTCGCATCATCGTCCTCCAACATCAGCAGGATTGCCTGCCCTTCGGGGGGCGGTCCGAAAATCCGTCCGCGAAATCCGACCACGCGGAGTCGCTCATCGAAGCCAATCATGTCAGAGCCGGCTCCCGACGCACTCGACCATCGCCTGCCGGAAGGATTTCCGCGCGTAAGGTCAGCCTCGCGCGCCGCGGCATTCTTGAACGAGCCGTGAATCCACGCCTCAAAGCCTTTCCGCCAGAGCAACGGCAATAGGTACGTTCGAACGAGGAGGAGGCCGATCAGTTTGCGAACCCAGGAACGCCGGAAGTGCGCCTCGGTTCGGATTCGCTTTCGGCGCCACAATACGACCGCGCCAAGCTTGCCGCCCTCGGGCGAATGATCAGTGAACATCACCGAATCGAAGGCGGAACCCACTCCGCCGACGCTCGGCGTGACGGAACTGAGACCCATCACTCCCATGCCGACGCTTACGTACTCACCGGCAGCCGGTTTCGCGGCAGCACAGCGTCAGCACAGTGACAAACCTCATGGGTGCTCGTGGACGCTGGCTGGCGCTGGAAACGGCGTAAGGCGTTGTAAATCAACAGAACCTGCGTCAGTCCGACGCGCCAAAGTGTCCTGATAAGCGTGAGGTCGGAAGTTCAACTCCTCCCAGGCCCGCGCTCCAGAAATTCACTCGATAAGCCGCTTCGGTCGTCCCACCGGTCTTGCCAGGTCCAGAAGCGTCGCGAGCTCACGGTCATCCAACTCATTCCATGCAGTTGGGAACGGAGCGAGGCGTCGCTTCTCATGTGTCGATTGAACGGCGAGCCAGCCTTCACGGTTCGCTTCCGTCAACGACCGTGATGGTCGGACCTCCCACACGTCCCACACGTCGCCCTTCTCGTCCGTGATTTGTCGGTGGGCCATGAGGTCTGTCGCGCCTGCCGCGTCGCAGTTGGTTCGATGAACCATAGCGATTCCTTACATTTCGGAATGACGAGTGCAGAGCACGCCGAGAAGCCGAAACGAGTCGTCGAGGGCGACGGCCATCGTTGGACCGTGACTGAGGCCGAGTATCCGACGCCCAGCGATCCAGTCGGGCGGTGCCTCATTTTCAACGCGGACTACCTCGTGCGACGCATTCGGAAGTATCCGGCTGACTGGTACGACTGGAGTGACGAGGAACTCTATCGGCTCAGCCTAACTCGTTGAGAAGGATCGTTTTTTGCTGCTAAGGCTGGTATGGACGCGACCCGACGTCAGCACATCGCCGCGCGCATTCGAGGCCTCCTGACCGGACAGGACGGGGGCGATATGAGCGTCATTGCTCGCCGCCTTAAAGTTGATGCCACATCGCTCCACATGAGCATCGACGAAGATGCTCCCTATCCGACCCTCGATGTGATCGCCGCGGTAATCCGCGAATACGGTGTCGACCCCTGCTGGATTCTGACGGGCTATTACGACTCCCTCACTCATCGCAAAGCGCTGATCGCGACGACGGAAGAGCTGCCCGTGCTCGTCAGCGACATGCTGGACGTTCCACGAGACCCATGGCTGGGTCCCGTGAGCTGACCGGTCATAAAAACTTCGGGAAAAGCTGCAACGCCTGCGGGCACTGATGAATGTCGGAAAGCCTCGGCTCGTGATAAATGGTCAGGCAGGCGAAGGAACGAACGTCTTCGGCGATCGGTGCCCCAAGCGTCGCGTTCGTCGTAGGTTCGATGACTCTGAGGCGTACTCGGTAAATCGGTTTTGATCGACGAAAACTCCGCAGGCATCGGGATCCGGCCCGATGGATCCCCACGCCGCATCGTGATCGACAGCACGGGCCGCAAGTGGCTCGTCTACGAGGCCATCCTCGCGTACGACCGCCGTGCTGCCAGTCTCATTTTCGAGAGCGGTGACATCATGCGCCGTCTTCGAGAATACCCCGCAGACTGGTGGTCGATGAGTGTCGCGGACCTCGTTCAGCTAGGAGAGCAGGGGCGTCCTGATTGAGTTGGTCGCATCTTCCCTGAGCCAGCGCAGCGCGACTATCGTGCGTCATGAATGATCGCCCCGAACGGTCGTCCGATGATAACAACGCTCTCGAAGCCGAACGAATCCGCGCGCGAACGGACGCAGCGGCAAGCGTGGCTGCCGTGAAGGAGTTTCTCGGCCAGCGCGGGAACCTGGTCGACGTTCGCGGACTCTCCGGGAATGAACAGGACATGATCCGCCGGGCGATCGTCAGATACGCGATCGCGCTTCGAGTTCTTCAGGAGTCTTCTGAGTCCGTGATGCTGAAGGTCAGACGCCTGATGGAGGACGGAGCGACGCCAGAGCTCATGGGGGCGCGTCGGCTCCTCGTGAACGAAGCGGTGACCTGGGCGATGAAGGCGTACTTCAACGCCACTCAGCGCGAAAACTGAGTCAACCTGAGCAAGTCATGGACCGTCGATCGACACGCCGCCGGGTGGCGTCTGGCGCTTTGCCGGAATAGCCGCAGCCAGAAGCGTCGAGAGCTCGCGATCCTCGAGTGATTCCCAGTTCCGTGGAAACGGCGCGAGCCGACGCTTTTCGTCTCCGCTCTGGAAGCACAGCCATCCCTTTGCCATACCGGATCCAAGCATGACCCGATATTCAGGTTCCTTGCGCCGGTCGTCACCCGGATCAATCGGAGCCTGCGCCTCGCGCCGTTCGACTTTGGCCGTTGGCTTCACCGACCAGACGTCCCACGCGCGTCCAGTCCGATCGGTGAATGTCCGATGTGCCATCTATCCTCCATCTCGCTCCATTTCGCGCGCAATCGATGTTGCCAGATGCGATTGGGAGCGAGCTCATTCAACCCCTTAGCACGCACCGAGCCAGCAACTTGAAGGGGACGGGATGCCGGACCATGAACACCTTTGCCCAGCGTCGTTTGTGATGCGAATCACAGGCGGCATACTGGAGTCGGACTTGCTAACGCAGTCAGCAGTATGCCCGTTCGAGAATTCACCGATTCAGATGGCAAACGATGGACGGTCTGGAACACCGTTCCAGACTTGCTCAAGGGCGTTTCGGCCGACCTACAGTCAGGCTGGCTGACGTTCGAGTCGGGATCCGATCGGCGGCGCTTCGCGCCCATTCCCCCGGATTGGGAAGAGTCTTCAGTCGCCGCACTACAGTCGTACTGTCAGCGAGCCCGCCGCGCATCGGGGGAAATGAAGCTCCGCGACATCGATCAGGGCGCACCGTGATCTCAGTGGAACAGCCAAGGCCCCCCAAAAATGGCCTCGCAAATGCACAGGTCGGCCGCTCGATGGCACATAGGAGAATTGCGGATCACGCCAGGCGCGTCTGGGACGTGTGGGAGGTTAATCCTGCATCCGTTGCGCGGAAGGTTACTGAAGAGCGACGATCGCAACCCGGAGTCCGCGTGCAGAGAAAGGAAATGCGGATCGTCGTCGCCGACGAGCTCCGCGAAGGCTGGCTGGCCTTCCAATGCGAAAGCGAGCGCCGACGTATCACGCCCATCCCACTGGGCTGGGAGGCGATGACGGATGACGAGCTACTTGGACTGCTTGCGCGGGCTACGCCAGTCGCTCACGCGCGCAGCGTGAACTAAACGCGCGGCGCACTTCGTTCGTGCGGCCGACTCGCCTCACGAACGAGTCGCTTCAGCAGCAGATCAATTTCCCCGCGGTCCCCTTCCAGCGACGCTCGATGCGTCGTCCCGTCATACTCGCCCGTCACGAGCCACGTGGGGTCGAGCCCATAGACGCGGACGATCGCGGCTAGGACCTTGAGAGAACCGAAGCGGGAGCGGCCGCTCACAGCCTCTCCGAGCTGCGCCTCCGATACGCCGAGTCGTTGCGCTGCGCCCAGGATATCCGGCCCAGCTGAGGCACTGACCAGGCTCCTGATGCGCTCCGACACGGCGCGCCAGTCAATCGTCACACCCCGCCCGCAGTCTCAGGAGCTCGGGATCAGTCATTCTTCGCCAATTGGCAGGGAACCTCTGGAGAGATACCGAGATGCCGGTCGATTCGAACACCAGTGCCGGGACATCGCCGGTCTCCGCCTGATAAACAAGGACCATCTCACTGCCGTTCGGCAGCATCCGCATCATACATCGCGATGCAGCGGGGGCCCTGACTCCGGTTGTTGAGGCTCGAACTTCATTCTCGGAACGCACGGCGCACACTCGGCGACCTGACTCGTCGCTTGCGAGCAAGTGTCAGTCCAGTGAGCGGGGCTTGTGATGCGCGTCACTCGCCGAATCGTCGAGTCTTACTGGTCCGCGAAAAATCGTTCGATGCAACTGCCGACCACGGCGCGCAATGCGTCATCGCGCTCACCGATGGATCCCCAGAATTCGCGTCGACGTATGAGCGACAGCCCCGCGTCGTCGGCCAGTTCTTTCACTCGACGAACGGCCTGCTCCGGGCGCCATCCGGCGCGCTTGGCGGCGTCCACAAAAGCGCAGATCGCCTGCTGCACATTCGGGCTGGTGGAAACGTCTCCCTGCGAAGCCGCGTCGACGAGCGCGGCTTTCAGCCACCGCGATTCGCGTTCGGTCGCCTCGTCTGAGCGAACAGATCCATCCCGAACAGTCGGTGCCCTTTTTGACGTCGCACCTAAGTCCATCTCGCGTTACTCCGGCTTCGGCGACGACTCGGAGTTTGCAGGCCGCAGGCCAGACTCGTGCGGCCGCGCATCACAATGGTCAAGGGCTACCCGGTCTCGTGCGCTCGGCTCAGCCGCAAACAAAGAAGCGTACAGAGCCGGACTTCTCATGAAGGCGCGGAAAGCGGCGTGAGGTCCTCATGGAAACCACCAAATTCCGGCGGTTCACAAGCATCGCAGAAATCCGCTGTCGATTCAGGCCGGTTTTATCAGGCAAACCAAAGGGAGCAGTTCGGCAGATCCCGTGGTCCGTCAACGATTTACGATTTTATCTCGGACTTCACGCACCCCTTTGGTTCGCCTAATAAGCGTGAGGTCGGAAGTTCAACTCTTCCCAGGCCCATAGAACGAAGACTAGAGCCCGCAGTCGTCTACGACGATTGCGGGCTTCTTCGTTGGGGAGGGTAATCGCGCTTATCGGGCGAAGGGGCGCATGTTGATATCCCCTCCTTCCACAGGTCTCCCATGCGAGTCCCGATAGTGCTGGGCGCCGTTGCCCTGCTCACCGCGTGCACTGCGTCGCCCCCTGCCACGAGTGGTGCTGCCGAAAAGATCTCGACGGCGGATTCTTCAGCGATCGCCGGCGTCACCAGTCGATTGGCTGCCGCTGGACGCAGTGCAAACTGGGATGCGTGGGGCGCGGAGTACACGGCCGAACCGGTGCGTTTCCCGCCTAACATTCCTGCTCTCGTCGGCAAGGTGGCGTCCGACGCGTTCAACAAAGCGTCGCCGAAGTTCACGATGTTCGATGCCACGGTCACCACAGTCGAGGGACGAGGTGACATGGCAGTCGCGACGGGTACCTACAAGTACAGCATCCCCGCGGGAAAGGATGCGGCGGGCAAGGCGACTCCGGCGGTGAACGATGAGGGAAAGTTCATGCAGGTCCTCGTCAAGCAGCCGGGCGGATCGTGGAAGATCGAGCGTGATATCTGGAACTCCAATCTTCCCGTGACCCCGGCGCCGGCGGCCAAGAAGTAGTAGAAGCAGCTCGCCCAGCGCCAAGGTGAGTTCAAAGCCCGCAGTCGTTCATCACGCCTGCGGGCTTGTCGCTCACCTATTCGCGCCAGAAGGGGCGTCGAGTGCGAGAGTCTCAGCCTATCTCGCAGGCAACGTTGCCTTCAGGATTTTCGGTATCACGTCGCGGCCGGTGATCAATGCGGATCGATCCGCGTAGTTGCCACCATAGGCCGCGATGGAAAGCGACAGTTCCGGAACGTACATCCACGTCTGCCCGCCGTTCCCGAATGCCGCGTACGCCTTGATTTGTCGGCCGGCGTACGGGTATTCCAGCGCATACCATAGATAGCCATAGCGGTTGGTACCCATCGGGTAGAGTGGCTGCGTTGATTCACGGATCCACGCTTCACTAAGGATGCGGCGGCCGTTCCAGGTGCCCCCGTTGAGGTAGAGCTGTGGCAACTTGAGAAAGTCGCGAGCGATGAAGCGCGCACCGCCGCCCATGTAGGCATTCCCCAGTGGATCGAGCCACAAGTAGTAGGGCGACATCTTGAGAGGTGAGCCTACAAGCTCCCACGCGAGATCCGTGAAGCGTTTTCCGGTAGCGCGCGCGATGACCTGACCCGCCAGGTATGGGTTGATGGAGCAATACACGGCTTGCGCGCCCGGATCGCGCAGCATCTTCAGCCCAAGGACCATCCTGGTCCAATCTGGATTCGTGTCCTGCTGGGTGAGATCGTTTTCACTACCCGCGTGCGGGGTCGGCGAGTCGTCGTCGCAGTCGAACCCTGAGGACATCGTCAAAAGGTGACGTAGCGTCAGCGCACGCTTGCGGGGTTCCAGCGAATCCGCGGCGAGCCCCATGGTCGCGTAAACGGGGGTCTGCGGGCCCACTTTGTACCCAGCCTGCATTGCGGCACCGAGCACGATCGTCGTGAAAGTCTTCGACGCGGAGCGGCTGTCGTGCGGCTTGTCGGCGTGCTCCCCGTGGAAGTACTCCTCGAGCACGATCTTGCCGTGCCGTGCCACCAGAAGGGCATGGGGACGATATGCGTTTGCCGAGTCGACGACGTTGTTGGCGATCGCGTCGACCAGCTCCGAAAGGACCTCGCGAGACATCCCTTCGTCCCGCGCGTCGGCAACCGGCCAACCGTCGTTCCGCGCCCGAGGCACCGTGTAGACGTACTTCACCTGCGGTCTGCCGCGCGGGTAGTAATCGGTGAAGCTGTCCGGCGACACCGCCTCGAAATCGTGGGTGACAGACCGGAGCCTCACAATGAGCTGTCCGTCACGAATCCGTCCGAGCTCGATCACCCGGTTCGAGGCGTCGCGGAGCTCGACCGTATCGCCGCGTCGTACGAGGTTGTTCAGCCTGATGAAAACACCCTGGTTCCGTTCGGGATTGCGGAGAAATGCACGTAATGTCCCGTCGCGCTGCGGTGTCACCTTCATATAGAAGGTGAAGGTGTCCTCCAGAGGATCGATCCTTCCCCGATAGCACCCAGTCCCGCAGGACAGGAGGATCGACGGACTCGCGTACCGGCTGAAGTTGTAAGCCGCTGCCTGGGCCCACTGGCCACGCACCGAATCGCGCCGTGCCGAGAAGACACCGGTGAAGCTGCCACCGGAAGGGAAGTCGAATGAGATCGAGTCCCCATTTACTGTCGCCGGTACCACGCGTCCCATCACAGCGGCGCGCCAGGCCGTTCCGGTTCGTGTCAGGAGGAGCTCACCGCGAAGCTCAGGACCGAACCAGCGCTTCGACTGCCAGAGGCCGGCGAGACTCGTGTCCTGCGCCGCCATGGTCAGCGGTAACAGCAGCGAGCTCGCCATCGCGGCCGCGCGATGGAGACTCATGGGCGGTTCTCCCAAAGCACGTTGATGATGACCCATCGCCCGTTCCACTTCACCACGTGCAGGTAGTCGACCCACGTCCCGGCGTCGACGCGCACGCTCGCGGTATTTCCGAAGATGTCGAGGATGCGCACGTCCGTGCGTCGCTGGTCGGGCGGCGTATCCTTGCCTCCGAAGCGGCGCGTGTTCTGCACCAGCGTCATCGCGCTTTGATGCTGTAGAACGCTTCGGCCACGTTGATCGACGTTCACGATGCGCTTGGCGAGATCCGGGTGAACCGCTCGCTCCATTCGCTCTGCATTCCCCTCGTACCAACCCTCGATGTAGTCGAGGGCGGTCGCACGGATGGCAGTCGTATCGGCCGTGCTTTGCGCTCGAGCCTCGTCTGCGGTGATGACCCAACCCAACAGAAGCAGGGAAATCCAGCGAGTCATCTCGAACCTCCTCGGTGTGGGTACCGGCCGCTACATGTGGACCGACACCGCAGTAGACACCGACATTCGCACTCCCGTTGCTTATAGCCAGTGTGGCTATAGCCGGTGCGGGTATAACCGACGTGGGCATAACGCCCCGGTCGTGCGAACGTAGAGATGACGGCCGTCCTTCACCCAGGTCGGAGAGCGGCACGAGACGAGCTTGTCCTGGACGCCCCACCGATCCGACTCGGGACGTCACGGGCTGGTGATCAACCTCGTCGCTCTCATCGTCCTCAGGGCTCTCGGCTTACCACCGGACGGCCCCGAAGTGATCGCTCCCGAGGAACGAATACGCAAAGGTGATGGTCCCTTCGACCGAGTGCACGTTGGCCAGCTTGCCGTAGCGGGCGGTGCGCGTCGAGGCGACGTAGCGAACGCCGAACGCGTGCCCGCCAACGACGCGGACGTTGAAGCCGGCATTCCCTCGGAAGATCGTCTCCGAGCCATGGACGTCGTCGGATCCGAGCCCGCTCACGTAATACTCCCGCCCGGCGGCGTCGAGCATCAGGCGGTCGTTGGCAATCAGACGCGCGGTCGCCAGCGCCTGCGGGGTGATGCCGAAGTGGTAATCGCGGATCGCGGCGTTGGTCGGCGTTCCCGGCACGACGGTCGTCGAGCCGGCCGCCCCGTAGCCCGCTCCTCCGAGCAGTGAACCCTGCAGCGCCAGTCCGGGAGTGAGCCAGAACTGCCGCGTCGTTCCGATGGACAACGCCGTGCTCGAGACGCGGAAGAGGTATGGGGAGATGTAGTCGTAGCTGCCGTACAATCCCCAGATGCCTCGCTCGTTCGTCCGGTTCTTGGTCTGACGCCCGACGAGGAGTCCGCGGATCATCACGTTCTCGATCGGGTTCGCGGCGCTCGAGAGAAACGACATCTGGAAGTCGAAGTAATCGAGCGGCCGCGCGTAGTCGTAGCCCGGAAGGCCCGGAAGGCCGTACGACATCCAGAACTCCGCGGTCGCGTCGCGCCGAAGCAGCGACACCGGCGACGAATAATTCCGTGCGAGAGCGTTGGCGGTCGCTCCCAGCCGCAGCTGCCACGACGTCACCGGCAGCGTATCGGAAAGCTGGCTGCGAAACCGCCGGCCATAGACCTTGCGATTGACGACGTTCGGCGGCGAGAGCAGTGTCGCGAGGGTGCTGTGCAGGCGATTCGGCTTTTCGCCCGGATGGTTTCGCAGCACCAGCTCGGACATTCGATAGAGCGATTCGCCGAGGAGCGCGCCCGCCTGCCCGGTGGTGATCATGTCGTTGATCGACGGCGGATCGGTCTCGCCGGCCATCTTCCAGATGAAGCTGCCGATGTCGGCCTGGATGAGTGACGACCAGAAGCGGTGGCCCGTGGTCCGCGGGATCGCGTACATCGTCGCCCCCTGATAAGGGTGCGCGAACTGGTTGACGTTGAACGGATCCTGGTCGTGCACCCACGTCTGCCGCCGCAGGTGTTCCCACGTGGTCGACAGCGTGGAGCTGTAGACTTTCTTCCCATCCTGCACCTGGTTCGCGTACGCCACGCGGTCATAAGCGCTCAGCCCGACGAGAAAGGCCGCATTCTCGGCCAGCGGAAGCAGGTTGCTGCGGCGAGCGCTCGTATCGGCCTCCCGTGAGGGAACGGCGGCGGGAGGCGACTGCGCTGGCGCGCGTGCTATCGCCAGGACGAGGCCGGCGCCCGCGATCAGGCAGCGCCCGATGGTGTGCATGAGTGTTCTCACGTGGCGGGGACGTCGGGCCGGACCATCGCCCGACGCTCGCTGTCATCGCGCTCGCCGAGAAATTCTCCGAGCGCTGCGAGCGACGCGATGTGGTCGCAGAAGACCTTGAGCGCGGCCAGCAGGGGAACGGCGAGGAACGCGCCAGCGACGCCCCAGATCCAGAAGAAAAAGGCGAGGCCGACGAAGATGGCGACGGGGTTCAGCGTGAGACGCCGGCCGAGCACCGCCGGTGAGACGAGATTCGTCTGAAGCAGGTTGACGACGAGAAATGCCGCGGGAACGAGCAGCGCGTGCCCGACATCGTCGAAGGTCGTGAGACCCGCGAGCCCGAGGAGGACGACGGCGGTCAGCGCGCCCAGGTACGGAATGAATTCCGCCAGCACCACGAGTGCGCCCCAGAGCGCGGGACTCGGCATGCCGAGTGCCCAGAGCGCGAGCCCGACGATGATGCCCTCGCCGAGGTTCACGAGCAGCGTGACCGTCAGATAGGCCGACACCGAGGACTCGACGGCGCGCGCGATGTCGACTGCCTTTCGCTTGTCGCCGAACGCCGGCAGGACCTTGACGAATTTCTGCAGAAAGAGATCGCCCGCCGCGAGCAGGAAATAGAGAAGGAAGGTGATCTCGAGGACCGCGGCGAAAATCACCTGCGTCTTCCCCAGGATGCGGGAGCCCATCGAGGGCTGCGTGGTGACGACGATCTCCCGCGTGGGGCGCTGCCCGACCGAATCGCCGATGGTGCCCGCCGCCTTTTCGACCTGGCTCGTCGCCGTCTGCACCCGCGCCAGGATGAGGGTGCGCAACTTCACGTTTGCCTTGGCCAGATTTTCGGGGGCCGACGCAGCCATCGATTGCACCGGTCCCGAGAGCGCATAGATGCCGGCGCCAACCGCGGTGAGCAGCAGAACGACGACGATCCCCGCCCCGATGGGGGCGCGAATCCCGAATCGGCTCAGCGCGCGGATGACGGGGCTGAGCAGGAAATTCAGCAGCACCGCGAAGACGATCGGCACGAAGAACGCGCGCGCGAAGTACAGCGTGTACAGCGTCGCCAGCACGGCGATGACGACGAGGCTCGTCGCGCGTATCGCGGGCGATTCGACCGCCGCCTCGGTTCGTTCGAGGTCGGGTACTGGTTCGCGATCCATGATGTCCGCAGGGGAGGGCGCCCCCGAGGGCGCAGGCTCGGGCTTTCTACATCTTTTCCAGCAACAGCTCGGCGACGAGCTGCTTCAGCTTGTGGTTCTCGGCGCGGAGCCGCTGGACCTCGGGCTGTCCGTCGATCACGCTGGTCGAGAACTTCTTCCGCCAGCGATAAAACGTGGTTTCCGTGATTGCCAGCCGCTTGCAGATGTCTACGACGCTCGTGCCTTCACTGACCTCGCGGAGTGCTCGTGCAATCTCCTGGGTGGTGAACTTGCTTGGTCGTCCCATCCTGCCTCCACCCGCCCGCTCCATGAACGACGCCACCCCGGACGAGGTGCATCCGGATGGCGTCGATGAGCTGAAGTTCAGCCCGCACCGTCATCGCTACTTCCCGCTCACGGTTGGGTGGCGGTACCAGCTGATTCCGACGCGAACGGTCTGGTACGTCTTGTAGCCGTTGTTCGCGAGCCAGTCGAAAACGCCGTCGACGCGCAACGAGGCGTGATCGTTGATTGGCATCTTCATGCCGGCGAGGAAATCCCAGCCATAGCTGTGGAGAAAATTCGTCTCCGTCGACACGCCTGCGCCCGCGCCGAGCAGGAGGGTGAAGGGGCCGCGGCGCTTGTCGGAGTAAACGAGACGGCCGGAGAGAATCCCGACATTCACGTCTTTCAGCCCGTTCGGGCGGGTCGCGCGCATTTCGGCGTCCTCGAACTCGGCGGAAATCCGGCGATCGATGAACATGCCGATGCGGCCGCCGCCGCCGTAGCCGTTGTTGAGGCTGAGCGCATTGTCGAAGCGCGCGCTGCTCGCGAATGCCCCGAACTCCATCGTGCCGCGCTGCATCGGCAGCTGCGCGGCGGCCGGTCCGGCGCACGCCAGGGCCGCGAAGCCGATGACCAGTGTCTTTGCCAACATGTAATTCTCCTTGAGTGGTGTTCGCGCCGAAGCGGTTATGGAAGCGTGATGACGTTGTTGTTCGTCTGCGAGACGGCGCCGTTGCGAGCCAGGGCGCGTCCGAAGAGCGTCGCGTTATCGAGCAGCGAGATGCTGGTCAGCGCGAGGATGTTGCCTTGCCACTGCGACGCGGTGCCGATGGTGGCCGAGCTGCCGACTTGCCAGTACACGTTCTTGGCCTGCGCGCCGTTGATGAGGACGATGTTGCCGGCCGTCGTCAGCGAGGACCCGGCCTGGAAGACGAAGTACGCGTTCGGGTCGCCGTTGCCGTCCAGTGTCAGCGTGCCGGTGACGCCGATGCCGCTGGCGGTGCAGTAGACACCGGGTCCCTTCGTCGTGCCGCCGAGGTTGCCCACGATGGCGTTGGCGGGCGGGCAGGGAAGACCGGCCAGCGTGTTGTAGGCGTCGGTGAGGTCGATCTGCGCCTGGATCGCGATCCCGTCATTCAGATGCTGCACGCCGGTGATCACGCACGGCGGGAAGCCAGTGACGGTGTTCCCCGGGCTGATGGCGATGTTGGCGTTGATGATGCCACCGCTGACGCACGTGAAGGCGGTTCCGGCCATGATGCCATTGAGCCCGGCCGACTTGAGATCGACGATCGGGTTGGGCGGAAGAACCGGCGATACGATCACCGTGGCCGACCCGGAAATGGCGCCGCTGGTGGCTCGGACGGTGTTGGTGAACGTTCCGGCGAATGGCCCCGCGGTGAAGAGACCGGAGTTGGCGTTGATCGATCCGCCGCCGGCAACGACCGACCAGACCGGCGCGATCGGAACGATATTGCCCGACGCATCACGTCCCACGGCCGCGAATTGCTGGAAGGCGTTGGGGAGCATCGTTGCCGGATTCGGCGTGACGGTGATCGTCGCCAGCACGGGCGAGGGAACCGTCACGGTGACGGTTGCCGTTCCCGAAATCGTTCCGCTGGTCGCCTTGACGGTGTTGGTGAATGTTCCCGCCGTGACGCCGGCGGTGAAGACGCCGGTGGAGGCGTCGATCGAGCCGCCGCCATTGACGACCGACCACACGGGGGTAATGACGAACGCGTTGCCACCCGCATCCGTGCCCGTCGCGACGAACTGCTGCGTGCCGTTCGCCTGGAGCGTGACCGGATTCGGCGTGACCGCGATGTTGGCGAGCGCGCCGCTCGTAACGACCACCGTCGCGAAGCCGGCGATGGTGCCGATGCTCGCGCGAACCGTGTTCGTGAAGGTGCCTGCCGTCGCCCCCGCCGTGAATAGACCGGTCGTGGTGGCGATCGAGCCGCCGCCGGCCACGACGGACCAGACCGGCGTGATGGGGATGACGTTCCCGATGGCATCCTTGCCGACCGCCGTGAACTGCTGCGTGGCCGACTGACCGAGGGTGACCGGCGTCGGCGTCACGGTAATAGTGGCCAGCGAGCCGGCGACGAGAACGACGGTGGCGGTGGCGCTCATTCCACCGCTCGTGACCTTGACGGTATTGGTGAACGTGTTCGGCGTGGAGCCGGCGGTGAAGAGTCCACCGGTGTTGATGGCGCCGCCGCCGGCGACGACCGACCAGACCGGCGTGATCGCGACGATTGCGCCGGATTCATCGAGGCCCGTTGCGGTGAACTGCTGCGTGCCGTTCACCGTGATGGTCTGTGGATTGGGGGAGATCGACAGCGTGGCGAGGCTGCCGGCGGAGCTGATCTTGTGGACGTCGCACGATGCGACGAGCAGCGCGGCGGCGGCGACGGTCGCCACCATCGCACCATGGGCGAACGCGCGAGTGACGCGGTTCGTGATAAATCGGTTCATCCTGTCTCCTGGCCTGATGCGTGTGTTCGCGATCCGGCTAAGCAGCGCGGAGCTCGCGTAAGTCGACTCGCCCGCGCCTGACTGGATGTCAGGGAGTGAGTGACTGACGTTAGCCCCCGCTATTCCTCACACCTATCGCCCGAAGGAGTGAGCGAGGGACGTACGTCCACCGGAGTCAGCCGCCGGCGAAGGCCGCCCTGGGCTCAGGGCTCCCGGCTGTGCGCGTAGGCGGCGATCTCGAGCCGCGAGTGCAGGGCCAACTTATCCATGACGTTACGGACGTGGCTCTTCACCGTGTCCGTCGCGACATTGAGCTCGCTGGCGATGGCCTTGTTGCTCTTGCCGCTGGCAATGAGGGCGATCACCTCGCGCTCACGCGGCGTCATGCGCACCGCCTCGCGCGCCGCGTTCTGGCCCCGCTGCACCGCGGCGCGGGCGATCTGCGAGAACAGCGTCCCGGTCATGCGCGGCGGCAACACCCGCCCGCCCTCGCCGACCGTGCGAATCGTGCCGACGAATTCCTCGAGCGTCGCATCCTTGAGAATGAACCCCGCAACGCCGGCGTTCACGAACTCGACGAGCTCCTCGTGCACGGGCACCAGATCCATGACGATGACGCGGGCGTGCTCCATCTCCGCCTGGACCGTCGTGGCGACCGTCAGGCAATCCGCGTCCTGGAGGCCGATGTCGAGGAGAACGACCTGCGGGCGCGCCGCGCGGAGGCGTTCCGTCTCGAAGCTCGTTGCCGAGAGAACCACCTCGAAATCGCCGAACTCGCTCAGGATCTCGGCGATTCCGTCGCGGACCAGTCGATTGTCCTCGATGATCGCGACGCTGATCATGTGTCGACCAACATATGGACTAACATAATCCCTGACGCCTGAGGTCATGCCCGCACACTAGGGCCTGTTTCGTGCCTAGGTGGAATGGGTGAATACTTCCCGCCGCAACCGCCGACGGTTGCGCCAGGTGCGGCGCCATAGCGCCCGGAATCGCCGTTTCAGGGACGCTGAGCTCCGTCTCCGCCGGCGGCGCGGGATTGCCTTCATCTGGTGTCATGTCATTGCCGGATGCGTCTACCTCGCCTGGCTCGGGCATTCGCTCGACTTTTCACATTGGTTCTTCACACTGCCGTTTTTCATGGCCGAGGCGCTCGCGCTCGTCGCCACGACGCTGTACGCGGTCACCATCCGTCATCCCCGGATGCATTCGCCCGGCGGGTTGCGCGGGCCGGCCATTGCACAGCCGCTCAGCGTGTGGATCAGCACCGCGGGCGAGCCGATGTCCGTGCTCGAGCCGACGCTCGCCGCCGCGTCCCGAATCCGCCACTCGCCGAAACGCATCTTCGTCCTCGACGACCGCGGCTCGCCGAATGTGAAGGCACTCGCCCAACGCTACGGTGCTCGCTATCTCGCGCGCCCAACCCATGAGGACGCGAAAGCGGGGAATCTGAATCATGCGCTGGTGGCGACGAGCAGCGATCCGACCCCGCTCATCCTGACGCTCGACGCTGACCAGGTCCCCGAACCGGAGATCATGCAGCGGCTCGCCGGCTACTTCCGCTTCCCGCGCGTCGCCTTTGTGCAGACTCAGCAGCTGTTCGTGCTGCCCAACGGCGATCCATTCACCAATGCGGATTCGCTCTTCTATTGCGTGATGCAGACGTCGAAGGACGCCGACAACGCCGCATTCTCCTGCGGATCCGGCGTCGTGTACCGGCGTGCGGCGCTCGATGAGATCGGCGGGTTCAGCTCGTGGAATCTCGTCGAAGACGTGCACACGTCGATGCGCCTGCACGCCGCCGGGTGGACGTCGATCTATCACCCGTTCGCGCTGACCACCGGCACCGCCCCCTCGGACATCGTCGGCTACACGCGCCAGCGAACGCAGTGGGCGACCGACTCGGTCCGCATGCTGCTCTGGGACAACCCGTTCCGGTATCGCGGCCTCACGCTCGCGCAAAAGCTTCACTACGTCTATACCGGCGGCGGATACGTGGTCGCGGGCATCATCATGCCGCTCTACTATCTGACTCCGGTACTTTCGCTGTTCGTGGGTTTCCAGCTCACCCTTGGCAGCGCGAGGGAATACGCGATGTATCGCGGCGTCTATCTCGCATTCACGCTCCTCGCGATCGGCACCTTGCAGCGTCCGGTGCGCGGCCTGAAATACTTCCGAATGTGGGCGGGCGGCTTTCCCGTGCATGTGAAGGCCATCGTCGGCGCGCTTCGGTCGCGCGTTGCCAAACCGCCATACAAGGTCACGCCGAAGCTGCCGAGCGTTCCGTCGGGCGCAGCGCGACTCGCGCAGGTTTCTCCCCAGCTTGCCGTCGTGGCGCTCCTGGCGGTCGCGGTGCCTTACGGCTGGATGGTGAGGGTCCTTCCGGTCGACGCCCTCGTCGTGAATACCGCGTGGGGTGCCTGGGTGGTATGGATCCTCACGGGCGTGATCGGCGCGGCTCTTCAGTCAGGTGCTCCCGTCGCGCATGCCAGTCGGGCACCGACGATACGGTCGAGCGACCTCGGCAACGCCGGATAGAACGGAATCGCCGGGTTTTCTTCGCGAGGGTCCCGGCAGGGTAGTTTGCTGAATAGAGAACCTCCTTCCTTTTATCCGGCGGCGACGGCGCCCAGCCGATCCCCATGTCGACGACAGAAGCGCTGACCGCAGCGCTGTCGGATCGGTACCAGATCGATCGCCTCATCGGCGAAGGCGGCATGGCGAAGGTCTATCTCGCCCGCGACACGCGTCACAACCGCCGCGTCGCGCTCAAGGTGCTCCGGCCGGACCTTGGTGCCGTCGTCGGAGTCGAGCGGTTTCAGGCGGAGATCCGGACCACGGCCAACCTCCAGCATCCCAACCTGCTGCCGCTCTTCGACTCCGGCGCCGCCGGCGACCTCCTGTACTACGTGATGCCGTACATCGAGGGCGAGAGTCTCCGCGCGCGCCTCGATCGGGAGAAGCAGCTGCCCGTGGACGAGGCGATTCGCATTGCGACCGCCATCGCCGCCGCGCTCGATTACGCGCATCGGAATGGCGTCATCCACCGCGACCTGAAGCCAGAGAACGTGCTGATGCAGGAGGGGCAACCGGTCGTCGCGGACTTCGGCATCGCGCTCGCCGTCGCCAGGGCCGGCGGAACCCGCATCACGCAGACCGGACTTTCACTCGGGACACCGCAGTACATGTCGCCGGAGCAGGCGACCGGCGATCGCGTCATCGACGCGCGCACCGACATCTATTCCCTCGGTGCGCTCACGTACGAGATGCTCACCGGCGAGCCGCCGCATGTCGGCGCGACATCGCAGGCCATCATCGCGCGGGTCCTCACCGAGCACCCGCGGGCGATGCGGTTGACGCGGCCGGCGATTCCGGAATTCATCGAAGCCGCCGTGCAGCAGTCGCTCGAGAAGATGCCGGCCGACCGCTGGAGCAGCGCCCATGACTTCGCGGAGGCCCTCGTCGGCCGGCAGACCGGCCACTATACGAGCGCCGCGGTGGCGGCGACGAGCACGCGGCGGGGCAGGGCGCGCGAGCGAACGGCGTGGGCGCTCGTACTGATTCTCGCCGCGGTCGCCGGTGGCGCGTTGCTCACGCGGCGGCCGGCCACCGCCGACGAAGGAAGCGTCGAGTTCAGCGTAGGCATTCCCGACAGCCTCGATGTAAATGGAGTCGCGGCGGCGTCGGTCCTCGCCCTTTCACCCGATGGCCGGACGCTCGTGTTCGCGGCGGCCGATCGGGGCGGAGCGACGAAGCTGTACTCGCGCCGTCTCAGCGAACGCGTCATCCAGGCAATTCCAGGAACCGAAGGGGCGATCTCGCCCGTGTTCGGTCCGGATGGCCGGGAAATCCTCTTCTCGGTTCGGCCGACGGGCGGCAACGCGATCCTCAAGCGCGTCGCGCTGGCCGGCGGAGGGGTGAGCACCGTGCACATGAACGCGCCGCACAACGGTGGCGTATCGTGGCGCACGGGCCGAGAGATGCTCATGCGAACCGCCGACTATGGGCTCGCGCTCGTGAGCGTCGACAATGGCTCCGAGCGCATCGTGGCCAAGGCGGATCCCGCCGCCGGAATGGCCCGCCTGACCTTCCCCGACGTGCTGCCCGGAGGGAAGAAAGCGTTGTTCACGACCACTACCCGCGTCGGCTCGCTCGACTCGACGACGATCGCGCTGATCTCGCTGCCCGATGGGAAGATCACGCCCCTCGGCATTCACGGAATCTTTCCACGGTACTCGACCACGGGTCACATCCTCTACGTGACACTGGAACAGAATCTCGTCGCGGTTCCCTTCGACGCGCGTAGGGGGCGCGTGACCGGTTCGCCGGTGACGATCGTGGAGGGCGTCTCGTTCGGGTCGGGCGGCGCCGCCGCGGTCGCGGTCTCGGCCAACGGAATCCTCGCGTACGCGTCGGGCCTGCTGGTGGGAACGGAGTTCGCGCCGGTGGTGATCAGTCGCGCTGGAGCGCGAAGGACCATTGGCGTCGCGACGGGAACCTACCGGAATCCCCGGGTCTCGCCGGATGGCACGCAGTTGGTGTACTCCGCCAGCCCGGTCAAGACCAGCGCCGCGTCCCCGCAGAACACCGATATCTGGCGCGTGGACCTCGCGACTGGCCGCACCACGCGTGTCACGACCGACGGAAGGAGTGACCGCCCGCTGTGGAGCGCCGACGGACGCGAGATCTATTTTTCCGCGAATCCCAAGGATTCGATCGAGTACGCCATTGGTCTCACCGCCGGCGCGAAGCCGCGTGTCCTGCTGCATGGGCCGTCGATTCTCGGATCGAGCGACTTCGGCGGGCCGCACGGCTGGGCGGTGCTGGGGGTCGATGGACCGGTCGGCGCCGACCTGTGGATCGCGCCGATGGACTCGCTCGACAAGTCGCGAGTGCTCGCGGCGGAGCCCTATGGCGAAGGGCTGCCGCGGATATCGCCCGACGGGAAGTTCCTCGCGTATCAATCGGCCCGGTCCAGCTCCGGAGACATCTATGTCAGACCGATGGGTGCGGGCGAGGAAATTCGCATCTCCTCCGATGGTGGGAGCGACCCGGCGTGGTCGCGCGACGGCCGCGAGCTGTTCTATCGATCGGCGCCGGGCGACAGCATGATGGCGGTCGAGATCGAGCGGACGCCGCGGCTTCGCGCGCGGAGGGTACACGCGCTCTTCTCGCTCTCGCGGATGTACACCGCCGGGTCGCGCACGTCGTACGACGTCATGCCGAACGGCGATTTCATCCTGTTCGGCCTGATGGACCTCGACACGGCATCGTCCTCAGGCCGCCGCCAGGTCGTGGTGCGTACGAATTGGGCATCCCAGCTGCCCAACCAAAACGAGAGAGGCCGTCCATAAGGCGCAGCGCCGACCCTCCCACTCTCTCTAGCGCTGGTCTGACGAGAGTCTGATCGGACGGCACGGGTTGTGACCTTAAGCAGTCTGACCCGCCTATCCGGGCCCCTCCTGAAGGAAACAATGCCCTCCCTTCGTCGCGACCTCAGACCCGTCCTTGCCGTCCTCCTGTTCACGACGATGGCCGGATGCAAGGGAAAGGAGCGGCAGCGCTTCACCCCCGGAGCTGCCGCCGTCGTGCGCGGCGTCAGCATGGCGGACATCAAGGTCGCCCTGATTGCGCGCATCGACAGCTCGAAGCCGCCGTCGTGGGTGTCCGCCGATCGCTGGAAACGCGTCAAGCGTCTCTACGGATCCTTCGGCAACGTGCCGTTGTGGCTGGAGCTGGATGGCGTGCAGCAGCGCGGCAACGACCTGCTCGCCGCGATCGAGCAGGCCCCAACTCACGCACTGACCACCGACGGGTATCCCCTCGACTCGATCAAGGCGGTCGTGAACTCCGACAACGTGATGAAGAACGCGACGGCGCAGGCCCTCGCCGACGCCGACGTCCTGCTGACGGCGGCGTATGTCGCGTATGCGTCGGACATGCTCATCGGCCAGGTCGATCCGAAGACGGTCTCACAGGCGTGGAACATTCCGGCCCGGATCAGTGAAGTGGACAGCTCGCTCATCCAGTCACTCCAGAGCCCCTCCATGGCCGAGGCGCTGACCGCGATGGCTCCCGGTGACTCGTCATACGCCATTCTCAGGAGCGCGTACGCCCGTTATCAGACTCTCGCCACGAGCGGCGGCTGGACGCCGATACCAACCGGAGCCCCGGTGAAACCCGGCGGCACCATCGCGCTGAATCGTCTGTCGCTGCTCCGCCAGCGACTGGCGGTCGAAGGTGTGCTTTCCGATACCACGCAGCCCGCCGCGACTACGGGCGCGACATATGGGACGACCCTCGTCGAGGCAGTGAAGCTCTTCCAGGAGCGACACGGCTTGGCGACGACGGGAATCCTCGGCAAAGCCACACTCCTGGCGCTGAACGTTCCCGTCGCGGAACGCGTCCAGCAGATCGCTTCCAACATGGAGCGGCATCGCTGGCTGCCACGCTCGCTCGGGTCGAAATACATCTACGTCAACGTGCCCGCCTTCCGCGTGGAAGCCTACGACTCAGGACAGAAGGTGTTCGAAATGAAGGTGGTCGTCGGAGCGGAATATCAGGGGCGCGCGACGCCGGTCTTCGCGGACTCGATGGAGTTCGTCGTCTTCCGGCCGTACTGGAACGTGACCGACGCGATCGCGGAGAAGGAGATCTTTCCGGCAATGGAGCGCGATCCGGGCTATCTCGATCGGGGCAACTTCGAGCTGTACTCCGATCACGGCAAGCGCCGTGTTCGACAGAAGCCGGGTGGAGCGAACGCCCTGGGCATGGTGAAGTTCATGTTCCCGAACGACTTCAACATCTATCTCCACGACACCCCGTCGAAGGCGCTCTTCGAGCAGGCCGATCGCGCCGCGAGCCACGGCTGCATTCGTCTCGAAAAGCCGGATGAGATGGCCGAGTGGGTCCTGGGTTGGGATGTCGCAAAGGTGCACGCCGCCATGGACGGCGCGGACAATCAGACAGTGAATCTCCCGAAGAAGATTCCCGTGTACATCGTGTACTTCACGACCTACGCGCGCGACGGCCAGCTCTACTTCGCCGACGACCTCTATGGTCGCGACACCGTGCTCGAGGAGCAGGTTGGCGATAGTGCCCAGGCGAAGCCGCCGGTGCCGTCACGGCCGAGAAACTGACGTGGCCGACGCGCGCAAGTTCACAGATCGCACGGGAGTCCGGTGGGCGGTTTCCGAAGTCGCGCCGGCATACGGCGCCCCGCCGCTGCGCGAACGACGGAAGTTCCCACGCTCGGCCAAGCGACCGGTCGCGCGCGGCGTGGACCTTTCGTCACGCGATCTTTCCCTGCCATGGCTCCGCTTCGAATCGCATAGCGATTGCCGGGGCGTCGAGCGAGCGCCCGAGGGATGGCGAACGCTCAGCGACGAGGATCTCGAAACCCTCCTCGGGCAGTCGCGGCGCGTCGAACCAGGTTGAGCCAGCGACGAAGACCGCGCCTCGCTCGGCGGCTGCTACGATCGGTTCGCCGCCGCGCGGTCGAGGTGAACCGAGAACACGGTTCCCGTGGATTCGGTCGATTCGACGGTGATCGATCCACCATGCGCCTCGATGATCTTGTCCACGATGTAGAGTCCAAGACCCAGGTGCTGGTCGTCGACGCGTCGCACGTGGCCCGACTTCTTCATCGGCTGGAAAAGCTGCGCCATGGTCTCGGGCGGAATCGCCGACCCGCGATTCGTCACCGTGATCACGACCGCCGTCGGCAGACCTCGCGCCGTGACGCGAACCGCACCGCCCTCGATTCCGTGCTGCACCGCATTGCTGACGAGATTCGTGAATGCTTGCGTCAGCCGAGCGCTGTCCCATTCGCCCCGCAGGTCATCATCGGTCACGCACTCGATCGTGCTTTCAGGGTGCGCCGCCTTCACCTCGGACACGACCTCGCGGAGTATCGCGCCCACGTCTGCCGGGCCGCGCGCGATCGGGATCGACTCGCCGAAGCTGGTCACTGCGAAGTCGAGCAGGTCGTCGACCAGCTTGTTCATGCGCCGCGACGTGATCTCGGCGCGCGTCGCCAGTCCCAGGTAGGGCTCCGGAAGATCGCCCTTCTCCTGCGCGTTTTCGACCATGAACTGGGTCGCGCCCATGATCGAGCCGATGGGGTTCTTCAGGTCATGGCCGAGAATGGCGAGGAACCGCTCCTTGGACTGCCCGAGGTTGGAGGTGAATCGCACGATGGATTCGGCGACCGCCTGGTCGATCGCTTCGTTGAAGCGCGTGATGTCGTCGAGATCGCTCGCGCAGACCCGGTCGGTCCCGCGCATCCAGAGCCGAATCACGCTTGCGCGCAGCGCTCGAAATTCCGCGACCATCTGCTCGATGGTGAACCCACTGTCGGCCCTGGCAGCGCCGTGCTGTTGCGCCGCGGTGATGTTGCCATCGGGAGCCGCGTCGGCGTGGCCTTTGGCCTTTGCGGTTTCCTCGCCCACCGTCTGCGGCGTATCCAGGTCCGTGGCGATGATGCTCAACATGGCTTTGGCATGATCGCGAAGCGCGGCAATGTCCATCGAGGTCGAGACGGGCATGGCACGCGCGAATGCTTCCCACTCGGACAGGATCTGCTCCGTATCGCTCCGGATGAAGTCGGCGAGCCGTGGCAGCGCGGAGTGGTCCTTGGCCGACAGCGGCGTGGGCATCATACCTCGAGAAAAAGCACGGCCGGCAAGCAGGTTCGGCCGCAGATGTCGGGCGGATAGCGCTAAATGCGCCTCGGGGATGCTGAAGTCGTCGCACCGTTCATGCCGTCCAACACGGCCCCAGCTTCTGTCATACATTGTTTCATGGCCAGACCATGAATGGGTGGCGGCCGGTGGGCGGCTCACAACCAGTCCAGCCGGCAGACCGTCTAATCGCTGCACGTCTCGTCGTCGCCGCGCTCGCGCCGCTCCTTCGCGCTGACGCCGCGAAGCGCGTCGAGGCGTGCGGCTGATGCTCCACGACCTCGTCGCCCAAAACCGTCCGGGCATACTCGCCGGCATGCGCGCCGATCCAGCCAGCCTCGTGCCATGGACTGCCGTGCGGGAGCTGGGACTTCGGCAGTTTCTCGAGCAGCTCGCGGACGCGTTGCGGGACGGGATCACGCCCGGCCGGATTACCACCACGGCTGCCAGCCACGGCGCCCTGCTGCATCACACGGGATGCGCCGTGACCGACGTGGTGCATGACTTCGGCGATCTCTCGCGGGCCATCATGGAGCTGGCGATCGCCGAGCAATGTCCAGTGGAGCTCAGCGAGGTTCACGTGCTGAACGCCTGCGTGGACGAGGCGATCGCGAGCGCGGTCGCCGAGTATTCCCGCCAGAGCGAACGCGCATTGCAGCGCGAAGGTGTCTTCCGGCTTGGGGCGTTATCGCACGAGCTGCGGAACAAGGTCGGGGGCGTGATGCTGGCGTACTCGGTGCTTCGCGACGGCAGGCTGGCGCTGGGCGGAGCGACCGGCAGCAGCTTGGACCGCGGCCTCAAGGGACTCGAGGCGTTCGCCGACCGTTCGATGGCCGAGGTTCGCGTCGCTGCGGGGATCATTCGCACGGAGCGTGTCAGCGTCCGATCGGTGCTCGACGAAATCGAGCTCGACGCCGCGCTCGTCGCGAGGGAGCTGGACCTGGGCTTCACCGTCGATCGGATCGAGCCGGGCATCGAGATGAGCGTCGACCGGGCGGTGCTCGGCGGGGCGCTCATGAACCTGCTCAGCAATGCCTTCAAGTTCACCCACGTGCGGAGCCACGTGTGGGTCAAGGTGGCCGCGACCAAGACTCGCGTGATCTTCACCGTGGAGGATCAGTGCGGCGGTCTCACCGTCGCCAACCCCGAAGTGCTTTTCCGGCCCTGGGTGCAACTGGGCGACGACAAGCAGGGCCTCGGCCTGGGTCTGCCGCTCGTGCGGAGAAGCGCGCTCGCACTCGGCGGCGACGTTCGCGTGAAGAACATGCCGGGACAGGGCTGCGCGTTCAGCCTGCGTGTGAATCGTGCCCTTGATTAGGGACGTTCGGCTCAGCGACTTCATCGCCGCCAATCGCGATGCGATCGTCACCGGCGCGCGCAGCCGGGTCTCGATGCGCGGCGCACCGCGCCCGACGCACGAGGAGCTCGATCGCGGCATTCCGCTCTTCGTCGATCAGCTGGCCGACGCAGTGCGCACGACGGACGGGAGTCACGCGGCGATGGATGCGGGCGCCATCCGACATGGCGCCGAGTTGTTGCGCGCCGGCTTCACCGTCGCCCAGGTCGTTCAGGACTATGGCGATGTATGTCAGGCGATCACGCAGCTTGCGGTGGAGCAGGATTCTCAGATCGGCGCCGGCGATTTTCAGCGGCTCAACAAGTGCCTCGACAATGCCATCGCCGAGGCCGTGTCAGAGTACACCCGCCTCCGCGATCACGCGCGGGGCGAGAGCACCGAACGCCTGGAGGAGATCGCCCACGGCTTTCGAAATCACGTCGCGGCCGCGATGCTGACGCACTCGGTGCTGCGCGAAGGCCGCGTGGGCCTCGGAGGCAGCACGGCGACGCTGCTCGATCGCAGTCTGCGCGACCTCGAGTCACTCACGACGCAGTTCCTGGTCGAAGTCCGCCTCCGCTCGGGCGTGCTGCAGCGGGAGCGGATCAACCTTCGAGCGCTGCTCGAGGAGCTCGAAGCGCAGGCCGCCACGAGGGCCACCGCGCGCGGACAGCATCTGACCGTCACGCTGGTCCCTGGGAGCATCGAGATGGACTCCGATCTGCTCCTGCTCGCCGGTGTTCTCCGCGGGCTGCTTGGCAATGGGATCGAGTCCACTCCGAAGGGAGGCAACGTGTCGCTGCGGACACGGATCGAGACGGGCGACGTGATCTTCGAGATGGAGGATCACCGCGGTCGACTGCCCCCCGGCGATCCTGAGCGGGTGCTAGCCCGATGGCTTGCGCCGGACAGTCTGCATCATCGCGGCCCAGTCGAATTGGAGCTCATCGGCCGCAGCGTGCGAATGCTCGGTGGAGAGCTGAGCCTCGCGAACGCCGGCGCCAAGGGATGCCTGATGACCCTGCGAGTCCGCGACTGTCATCCTGGGTGAAGTGATCTACTTCACGACCTAGGCGCGGTGCGACGATTCGCGGCCGGCCAATCGTCGCGCGGCGCCGCGAAGGGGCCGAACGCAGGCCGGTCTTGACTATTCAAGTAATCGCTTTAATACTTGACAAGCCCCTATGACCCGCCGCCTCCTGAAAGACGCCATCTACGAGCAGTTCGCTCGCGTCGGAAAGGCCCTCTCGGCTCCGAAGCGCCTCGAGCTGCTCGACCTGCTCTCGCAGGGACCGCGGACCGTCGAGGCCCTTGCCGAGCATGCGGGCGTTTCGATCGCCAACGCCTCGCAGCACTTGCAGGTGCTCCGCGCGGCGCGGCTCGTCGACGCCGAAAAACGGGGTCTGCACGTCGAGTATCGCCTGGCCGGAGACGACGTCGGCGAGTTCTTCCTCACACTGCGGCGCCTCGCCCAGCACCGGCTCGCCGAGGTCGAGCAAGTCACTCGCGACTATCTCGGGCACCGCGACGACATGGAAAGCGTCGCCGGGGCGGAGCTGCTTCGCCGCGTGAAGCACGGCGAAGTCACCGTCCTCGACGTGCGTCCCGAGGAAGAGTTCCGGGCCGGACACATCCCCGGGGCGGTGTCGATTCCGCTCGGGGAGCTGAAGGCACGCTGCAAGGAGCTGCCGAAGAACCGCGACGTCGTGGCCTACTGTCGCGGGCCGTACTGCGTCTTCGCCGTCGAAGCGGTCGCCCTGCTGCGCAAGAAAGGATTCACGGCGCACCGGCTGGAGGATGGTGTGCTCGAATGGCGTCGACGCGGCTGGCGCGTTGACGTCGATAACAACTCCCCACGTCCGCGCCCGGCGCGGAAGGAGCGGTGACATGACAGCGGCAGCGGCAGCCCCGGCGGTGAATCCGAATCAGGCGTTGTGGGAAAAAGGCGACTTCACACGAATTGCCGATACCATGCGTGAGAGCGGCGCGGCATTGGTCGCGAGCCTCGGGCCGATCAAGGGGCTCGAGGTTCTCGACCTCGGCTGCGGCGATGGCACCACGGCGATCCCCGAGGCGCAGCGCGGGGCCAACGTCACGGGCATCGATATCTCGCGGCCGCTGGTGGCGGCCGGCAACGCTCGCGCGAAGCGGCTTGGCCTGACGAACATCACCTTCCGCGAGGGGGATGCGTCCGACTTGCGGGGCGTTGCGGATGCCTCGTTCGATCTGGTGGTGTCGATCTTCGGCGCGATGTTCGCCCCGAGGCCGACGGATGTCGCGAAGGAGATGGTTCGCGTCACCAGGCGCGGTGGCCGCATCGTCATGGGGAACTGGATTCCGAACGACCCCACGCTCGTGGCGCAATTGCTCAAGATCAGCGCCTCCTACTCGCCGCCGCCGCCCGAGGGCTTCATCAGCCCAATGACCTGGGGCGTCGAAAGCAACGTCATCGAACGATTCGGTGCGGCCGGCATCCCGAGCGACAGAATCTCGTTCGCGAAGGAGACCTTCACGTTTGAGTCGAAGGGCACGCCCGTGGAAATGGTCGCCGAGTTCCGGGACTTCTACGGACCGACGATGAACGCCTTTGCGGCCGCCGACAAGAACGGCAAGAGAGCGGATCTGCAGCGCGAGGTGGATGCGCTCTTCACCAAAGAGAACCGAAGCAAGGCCGGCACATCGATTCCGGCGACGTTCCTGCGTGTGACGGTGAATGTGTGAGGCCAGGCGACCCGCACCGATGATGCAGCGACCGAGGCAACCATTGCAATCGTCGGTCGCGGCGTCATCGGCGCATGGGCCGCAGGGGCATCGACGCTAACGTCGACCGGCTTGCCCAAAATTTCTGATGAGCCACACGTCGGAAATACTCGGCTGTGTCACGACCACGCCGCGGCGCCCATCGGCCGCCAGTCCCATGTCGAGCATGTCGTGAAACGGCGCGAGGCCGACGAGGCTCGGCCTGCCTGTCAGTGACTTGTAAACGGCAAGCCGTGCGTCCGTGCCGGTGACTCCCACCATCCAGTAAGCTCCGTCGTCGAGCCACCAATACCCATAGGCCGATCGTGAAGTCATTTCTCCCGATCGCGTCACTCGTCCCGACGTGTCGACCACGAATACCGGAATGTGGAAGTTCAAATCGGACCGGAACGTGGAGGCGAGGTCGAGAGGCTGGGCGATGATGCCCGCCGCCGGACGGACGCGCGACGAGAGGGCGCCATTGAGTCCGCCCAGACTATCCGCCATCGCCACACGCCGCCTTTCGGTGAGCATCGAATCGAGAAAGACGACGGCGTGCTCGAGGAGCACCCCGGGACCGGCCGAAGTCGAAAACACCTCCAGGATCTTCTCGGGACGGCGCGACGTCGCGAGCTCGCGGCCGTTGGCCACGTCGTATGCGGTGAGCGCAGTTCCGCCGCGTCCGTCGCCGGTGGCGACGATGAAGCGCCGGCTGTCGGCGCTGAATACCTGGCTCATCGCGTCCGAGAGCGGAGGCGTTACCTGTCGCGCCGGTCCTCCGGCGAACGGGATCGCGTGGAACTGCCGCTGGCGCAGATTGCCCGCGACGACAGTGACGCCGTAGACGATCGTCGCGCCGTCCGGGCTGATCATCGCCGACGTCAGCGATGGGTCGCTCAGCAGCCGGCGCGTGACGCGAAGCCGCTGACCCGGCGCGGTGGCCTGGAGCGCTGAAAGGGACGCCTCGCCACCGTGCGACTCGTCGAGCGCCATGAACTTGCCGTCAGCGGACATGGTGATGACCGGAGCGGCCGAGCTGGGCCCGATGAGAATCGTGTCGATCCCCGCCATCGCGCCGCTCCTGGCATCGACGGCCGTCCGCTCGAAGCCTCCCTGGCCCCGGGCAATGAGCGGCCGCACGAGATTGCCGCTGGACCACTTGCCCACCGGACCCCAGTTCCCGATGGTGCGTGAGGAGAGTATCCGCCCCCCGGCGTCGTGAATCGTCAGCAGGCCGCTCTGTTGCCCGGCGAGACTCCAGGTGGCGGCGAATCGGCGCCGATCTCGCGACGGGACCAGCGGCCCGATGAAGATCGCTCGATCCGGAACCTGGAGCGCGACGCTGTCGACTGCCTGTGCCCACGGCGCGACATACGACCGGAGCATGACGGTCCTTGCGCCATGGAGCTTGGAGTCTCGAACGCTGAGGAGCGTGTCGCCCGACGGCGTGAAGGTGGCGACATCACCAGCCGCCACCCGCGCTCCGCCGAGGTGGGACATCACGTAGTGCTGAGCGTATTCGCTTCCGCTTTGCGCGAAGACCAGCAGCCACGCACCCGTCGCACTCCACTCTACCGGGGCGAACCTGTACAGTGACTCCGGCATGGGCTGGCGGGCGCCGCTGCCGATGTCCTGAATGACCAGACGCGCCGGGCAGGGGAGGGTATCCGCTGTGCACAGCCTCTCGCGGTACACCACCTCCCTGCCGTCGGGGGAGAGTACCGGCACCTCGGCACGGCCGCTGGTGGTGAGCTGCACGCGATCGAACGCGGGCGGCGCCACTGCGCGTTGCGAGGTCGATTTCGACAGCGCGATGCCGCCCAGCGCCAGCGCGATGATCACTCCGGCCGCAATCCCCGGGATCATCCACTTCGGCCGCGTCGCCGCCGGCTCTTTCCAGCACATTGGGATCCTAAGCTTAGAATTCCACGTGGACAAGTTGTCGCGGCCGCTTCTATAGTGTCACCTAAATACTAGTGACTCCAGCGTAACTGGACTGGCCACAGTTAGGCCGCAAATGTAATCACACTGGCTCACCTTCGGGTGGGCCTTTCTGCGTTCGCGAGTGGACCCGATAAGCTCATGGAGCGGCGTAACCGTCGCACAGGAAGGACAGAGAAAGCGCGGATCTGGGAAGTGACGGACAGAACGGTCAGGACCTGGATTGGGGAGGCGGTTGCCGCCGCTGCTGCTGACGGTGTGACGTTCTCTGTTCCGGTCACACCACATACGTTCCGCCATTCCTATGCGATGCACATGCTGTATGCCGGTATACCGCTGAAAGTTCTGCAAAGCCTGATGGGACATAAGTCCATCAGTTCAACGGAAGTCTACACGAAGGTTTTTGCGCTGGATGTGGCTGCCCGGCACCGGGTGCAGTTTGCGATGCCGGAGTCTGATGCGGTTGCGATGCTGAAACAATTATCCTGAGAATAAATGCCTTGGCCTTTATATGGAAATGTGGAACTGAGTGGATATGCTGTTTTTGTCTGTTAAACAGAGAAGCTGGCTGTTATCCACTGAGAAGCGAACGAAACAGTCGGGAAAATCTCCCATTATCGTAGAGATCCGCATTATTAATCTCAGGAGCCTGTGTAGCGTTTATAGGAAGTAGTGTTCTGTCATGATGCCTGCAAGCGGTAACGAAAACGATTTGAATATGCCTTCAGGAACAATAGAAATCTTCGTGCGGTGTTACGTTGAAGTGGAGCGGATTATGTCAGCAATGGACAGAACAACCTAATGAACACAGAACCATGATGTGGTCTGTCCTTTTACAGCCAGTAGTGCTCGCCGCAGTCGAGCGACAGGGCGAAGCCCTCGGCTGGTTGCCCTCGCCGCTGGGCTGGCGGCCGTCTATGGCCCTGCAAACGCGCCAGAAACGCCGTCGAAGCCGTGTGCGAGACACCGCGGCCGGCCGCCGGCGTTGTGGATACCTCGCGGAAAACTTGGCCCTCACTGACAGATGAGGGGCGGACGTTGACACTTGAGGGGCCGACTCACCCGGCGCGGCGTTGACAGATGAGGGGCAGGCTCGATTTCGGCCGGCGACGTGGAGCTGGCCAGGGAAAG
>JADMIO012916763.1_pt1 | contig 64382 bp, 68 predicted proteins | sample 8958161 | NCBI WGS metagenome assembly JADMIO01 (sample SAMN16585339, study PRJNA669376) | soil metagenome | isolation source: Crop rotation soil | place: USA: Cullars Rotation, Alabama | collected 2011 | reverse complement strand
GCGACAACTTGTCCACGTGGAATTCTAAGCTTAGGATCCCAATGTGCTGGAAAGTCCGGCGCGTCACCTTCTGCGACGGCAGGGGTATGACGTTCGCGGCTTCTGTTTTTTCTTCCGGTTTTTTGTCAGGCATGGAATCTCCCTTCAGACTTGAATTATAGCTTCGCGCGGTAAGGGCGTCCCGGATAAGCGGAGCGCTTCGACCCAAGCCACGCGACTACATCAGTCACCTCCTGCTCAGTCATAGCGCGGTCTGCGATGTAATTTTGCCAATTCGGGTGCTGAAGGTCGGGGCGACCGGCGATTACAAGTGTGCGCAGGTTTTGATCGCTCACCAGCGCAAGGTAAGAACCGTTTACGATGGAACTCGCGCGGTCCGATCCGTTGCCGTCGCTTCCGTGACATGAGGCACAGAACGTGGCATAGGCCTCGGCCCCGTGATTTGTGTTAGCCGGGGTGCTCGCGGTGTAGGGCGGCGGGCTGCCGCCGACTTCAGCCGGTTTGCTCCAGTTCAAACGTATTTCGCGCACGAGGATTTCAATCTGTCTTTCCGTGAGCGCGCCGCCGGCGCTCTCGAGGAAAGCCGGCATCTGGGTGCCTGAAACTCCGTTGGCAATCGCGTGCCGAATCGCGTCGTCGTTTGCGATCGCCAGAAAAATTGGATTGTTGAGCGCGAGTGCGCCATTTCCTCGACCGTCTTTGCCGTGGCAACCGGAACAATTTTGCTCAAAGAGGACGGTGAAATTGGTCACTTGCCGGGGCGTGAGCGCAATATCCGTCGGCTTGGGCTTTCCGGGGATCCGACCGCAGCCAACGCAACACAGCACGGCCATCACGGTCAACGCAAACACGAGCAAGGGGCGTGACTTTATCATTTGGGCTCCTCGCCGCTTTTTTCGTCAACCAGGCCAGGCGCTTCGATGCCGATGCGAGCAGCAAAGGGCAAGTACTGCAAAGTGTAAACCCGTGCATGCCTCGTGACCACGATCCCAGCGACCAATCCAAAGACAAATTGGCAAAGCATGAACCACGGCCAATCAAGGCGCGCATTAAGAGCAGGATTGATCACATCCTGCGTGGAATAGAGCAGGCCGGACCAGATCAATGGAGCGACGATTCCACCAATCACCAGGGGTCGCCGCGGAAAAATCGGCAGCAGGACGCCATAAAGGAGCCCCACCAGAATCGATGCGGATAAGTGGATGGTCGAGGCGATGAGCAGTCCGATGCCGCTGAAGGCACGAAGTCGTTCGTAACTCATGGCGGAAATCTCCGCCGACCCTGCTGCCGCCAGCAAGTTGATGGGATACCACAGACTACGATGCCAGATCACTCCGTAGAGAATTGCCAGGAAAGCCATTGCCGTGCCTCCGACCAGGCCACCTCGGATGCCTGCTTTATAGGGATAAATCTTCAAAGGCAGTCTGGCGCGATGACCTTCTTCACCCACTTGCAAATGATGCACTCGCGGGGTTGGGGATGGGACGATCGTTGGTTCGGGTTCGACAGGCAACGTCTCCTCCGCGGGTTGCGGGAAGATCGCGCGGAACCAGCCAACCAGTCCCATGCACAGCGTGACCGCGCCGAGGACGCTCACCAGCGGGTGGGTCAGCAGGCCGGCAAAAACCATGGTGAATCCAAACGCAGCGGTCATTGGCCAGCCGGTTGGCGCTGGTACCCCGATCGTGGGTGCCGTGCCAGTTTGTTTTTCAGAGTTCATTCCGGTTTCTTCTCAGCGCCCAATGACATAAACCACCGTGAATACCACGACCCAAATTGCATCCACGAAATGCCAATAAATGGCCACAACCTCGATACGCTTTGCATGGACGGTTTGGACAAGGCCACAAAATGTCAGGGCTAACACGATCAGTAGCGCTCCCAATCCCACGATGACGTGTGAAGCATGCAAACCAACCAACGAGTAGAAGGTGGTGCCAAAGAGATTCGTGGCGATGGTCAGTCCCTTTTCATAGATCAGCGTCGCCCATTCTCTGCCAGTGCCCAACAGGAAGTAACCTCCGAGAGCGATCGTCGCAAACCACCACGCGGCAAACTGGAGTTTCCGGCCGCGAGTCAGTGCTCGCACCGCGAAGCTAATGGTCACGCTGCTGCTGAGCAGGCAAATCGTATTAACCACTGGCACACTGAGAACCTCTCGCGGCGTCGGACCACTCAAGTTCTTTCCCAGATAGTAGAGGTAAGCGACGATGAAGATGCTGAAGATACAGCTCTCCGCAATAATCAGTCCGGCCATACCCACCGGGCCGCGGGACAAAGATGACCCGTGGTGCAGCTCCGGCGTAGCGATGGCGGCTGCGGTATTCACGTTTGATAAAGCCGATTATTCGTATTTCCAATCCGGGTCGTTGGGATGTTTAAGGTCCCAAAGCGGACGCCGGCTCTTCACCACGGGGACCTCGGCAAAATTGTACTCCGGAGGTGGCGAAGACGTGGCCCACTCGAGCGTCCATGCGTCCCACGGATCATTTCCCGCCGGCCGGCCTTTGCGCAACGAGCGAACGATGTTGAAAACGAAAACCAGCAGGCCGGCGGCCTGAAAGATCGATCCCAGGGTCACAGACATATTCAGTGTTCCCCAGCCCCGGTCTGCCTGATAAGTGTAGATTCGGCGTGGCATGCCAAGGATGCCCGCAAAATGCATCGTATCGAACGTGAGATGAAATCCGATGACAAACAGCCAGAAATGCCATCGGCCAAGGCGCTCATCCAACAATCGTCCTGTCGCCTTGGGAAACCAGTAGTAGATGGCGGCAAAGATCATGAAAACGATCGCCCCGACGATCACGTAGTGAAAATGTGCGATGACGAAATAGGAATCCGTGAGCTGCCAATCGAAAGGAGCGGCGGCGAGCATGATGCCGGTCAAACCGGCGATGAGGAATTGCGCCAGGAAGGCGATGCTAAACAGCATGGGTGGCGCGAACCGAATCTTGCCGCCCCACATGGTGCCGATCCAGTTGAAGATCTTTATCCCGGTAGGTATCCCGACCAGCATCGTCGAAATCGCGAAGAAGGTATTACCTGTCGAAGTCATTCCCACCGCGAAGAAATGATGCGCCCACACACTGAGACTGACGAAGCCGATGGCGATAGTGGCGCCGACCATGACCGGATATCCAAATATCGCCTTGCGCGAGAACACCGGGATGATTTCGGAAGCGAAGGCAAAGGCGGGAAGCACCAGCACATAGACCTCTGGATGACCGAAAATCCAAAAAAAGTGCATCCAGAGGACGGCGGAGCCACCGGCCTGAGTATCGAAGAAATGGGAGCCCAGGAAACGGTCGAGCAGCAGCATGATCTGTGCGGCCGTGAGCGAGCTGATCGCCAACAGCACCATGCCGGAGACGATCAGGTACAGCCAGGGCACCAACGGCATCTTCATGAGAGTCATGCCCCGGCAACGCATGCAAAGAATCGTGGTCATGATATTGATTGCGGTGGCAATACTGCCAAAGCCGCCAACCAGCACGCCGAGCGTCCAATAGTCCGTGCTGTGTCCTCTCGAGAAGGCCCTGCTGGTCAGCGGCGAATAAGCAAACCAGCCCACATCCGGCGCGCCCCCGGCGCCGGCGAGTCCTTCTCCGCCGATGAGACTGAAGTAAAGCAGCAAACCTCCGAAGGCGGTGAGCCAGAATCCGAAAGCATTCAACCTTGGAAACGCCAGGTCCCGCGCCCCGATCATCAGCGGCACCAGATAATTGGCAAAGCCGAAGACGAGGGGCATGGCCGCCAGGAAAATCATGGTCGTTCCATGCATGGTGAAAAGGCGATTGAAGACCTCCGGTGAAACCAGATGGTTGTTGGGGACGGCCAGTTGCAGGCGAATGAACAACGCCTCTATACCGCCCACAATCAGGAACAAGAGTCCGAAAAGAATGTACATCAGCCCCAGTTTCTTGTGGTCCACGGTCACAACCCACTCGTGCAGATGATCCAGGACGGTTTTTCCCGACACCGTGCTCGACGGCAACGCCAGGCCTTCAATAGTTGGAGCGCGCTCGGCTGAAGATTCCATGTTCCGCTATTTCAGGGTTGCAAGGTAGCCCACGAGTTGATCGAGCTGCTGGTCGTCCAGGTTCATGGCTGGCATCAGCACGCCGGGTTTGAACTGGCCGGGCGCCTTGATCCAATCGCGTAGGTTCCGGACCGTATTAGTCATGGCTCCGGAGCCAAGGGTATCCCGGCTCATAAGATGCGTCAGGTCGGGACCAAATCTTCCGTCGCCTACGGTGCCTCTGATGGCGTGACAGTTGATGCAGGCGTTCCGTTCGAACACTTCACGTCCAGCCGCAACTAGTGGATCAACCGCGGGCACGGCCTGCTGCTGCTTTGCCCAGCGGTCGAAATCTTCCTGTGTATGCACATAAACTCGCAGCAGCATGAATGAATGTTGAGTCCCGCAGTACTTGGCGCACTGACCCACGAAAAGGCCGGTACGTTCCGGCTCGATCCACATGGTGTTTAATTTATTTGGCACCAACTCCGTCTTACCCGCCAGGCGCGGCACCCAAAAACTGTGCACTACGTCCGCCGAGTGGAGATCGAGGAACGTCGGGGTGCGATTCTGACGCAGACTGACCGGCACGTGAAGCTCGTTCGCCGTCACGATGCCCAGGCCGGGATACCGAAACTCCCACCAGAACTGATGGCCGATGGCTTGCACCTGCAGGGCGCCAGCAGGCTTCGGCGCATCCTGAATTTCGTGAACGATCCGCGCGGTGACGAGTGTAAGCACGATCACGATTAGCACCGGGACCGCGGTCCAGGCCATTTCTACGGGATTGCTGCCGTATACCTGGGGTGGCTCCTTGCCGTCATCGTTGCTCCGACGGCGAAAACGGACGACCACATAAATCAGCAGGCTGAATACCACCAGGAAGATGGCGGCTGTTATCAGCAACACGAATCGGGCGAGGCCCAAGATGGAATGAGCAGGGATCGATTGGGGAGCAAACACGCTCGTATCCAGCGAAAGAAGCAGGGTCGTTCCCGGACACGCTAGTCTGGCCATGTCGATATGCATCGCTACTTATCTTCATGGTCTGCGTTCTCCTCATTCCGCCGCGCTTTGAGTGTTGCTTTGCGCCCCCCCCGGGGAATACAACAATTGGCCCTATGTAACGCGTTTCAGAAGGGTGCGTCCATGGGGCCAACGACTACTTTTTTCGTTCGTTCCGCAAAGAGTCAGATGAATTGGAGGAGACGAGGTAGGCTCCGGTCTCCGCAATTGGGGCGCATTCTTACGTGCACTACCGAGAACCCAGTTAAGCCGCGCGGAGCGCGAAACTTTAGTCCGCAGCAATATTCGAAAGACGCCGTGATTACGTCTTATGGGCGAGGGCAAGATCAAAAGCTGCGACTGCTTCCCCCGTTCTGCGTGCGTCTCATTAACACCCCCATTTATGGGGGGTGTTTGCAGGCCACAAAACGCCGAACCCTTCTTAAGGGTTTCTCGGTCCACCCACTTTTTAAGCGCCCCGTATCGGCGATGACGGTTGCAAATTGGGGCGTTGCTGCGGACTAAAGTCCGCGCTCCGGCTCGGCGGTAGTATCGAGACGCCCTCTCTGTCTTGGCAATCTGCATTCTACATTCTGAATTCAAGAAACGGGCAGCATTCCCCATTGTCGCACCGAGTAACGCAATCCGATGATTCGGGCTGAGTTAGAGGGTTTCCCTTCCTGGCCCGAACAAACGATGAAAACCAAGATTGTGATTGCTGGCGGCGGTTTTGCCGGACTCAGCGCTGCAATGTATTTCGAAAAGAAGCTGGCGCGCCGGCCGGACATCGATGTGACGCTGGTCAGCCGGGAAAATTTCATTCTGTTCACCCCGATGCTGCACGAGGTGGCGGCGGGCGATCTTTACCCTGGCGACATTGTGAATCCACTCCGTCGCATTCTTCGCCACGTGAAATTTGCCGAGGCCGACGTGCAAAGCATCGACCTGAATTCCCGGGTCGTCCATTGCGCCAGTGGTGTGGTAAAGTTGGAGGTTGATTTCGAGTTTGATCATCTGCTGATCGCGCTCGGATCGGAGACGAACTTCTTTGATCTTCCGGGTGTTAGCGAATGGGCGGTCACCATCAAAAACATCGCTGACGCGGCAATGCTGCGGAATCGGGTTGTTGGGGCTCTCGAAGAGGCGACGGTGCAGAGCGATGAGGCGGCTCGCCGCCGGCTGCTCACTTTTGTCACCGCCGGCGGCGGCTTTTCCGGCGCCGAAACCACAGGATCGCTGAATGATTTCGTGCGCGACACGGCGCGGCATTACCCGGACCTGAGCGAAGATCTTATTCGAGTGGTGATCGTCCACGGTGGCAATTTCCTGTTGCCTGAATTGGGTGAAGAACTTGGCACGTACGCCGAACGCAAGTTGCGCCAACGCAAAGTGGAAGTGATCAAGGGCGCGCACGTCGCCGGCTACGATGGCTCGATGGTGATATTGAATAATGGCGCTTCGATTCCCGCCGGCACGCTCCTTTGGACCGCTGGCGTAAAACCAAGTCCGGTAGCCGAGGGGTTGCCGTGCGAAAAAGTGAAAGGCCGGGTTCGCGTGAATGAATTTCTCGGTGTTCCTGGAATCGCGGGGCTCTGGGCGGCGGGCGACTCGGCGGCGGTGCCCGATCCCAAGACGGGCAAGTTTTATCCGCCAACGGCCCAGCACGGCATGCGCGAGGCACACGTTGCCGCGAAGAATATCGAGGCGGCGATTCTGGGCCAACCGCTCAAGCCATTCGTCTATAGGACACAAGGAGAATTGGCGACGATCGGTCGCCGCACCGGCGTGGCGGAGGTTTACGGCCTCAAGTTTTCCGGTTTCTTCGCCTGGTGCATGTGGCGAGCGATTTACTGGGCGAAACTTCCGCGTCTGTCGAAAAAACTGCGCGTGATGTTCGGCTGGATGCTGGATATCTTCTTCGGCGCAGAGATCGAACAGTTGATCACCCTGCGCGACGTCGAAGTGATAGGTCAAAGGGCTGGCCGACTCCGCTCGCTGGGCGAGAAAAGAAAAGCAGCGTAACTCAGAATGGTTTTTGGCCACGCGCCTTAATACCCAAAACAGGGCCACATTTGTGCGAAAGACAGTGTTACGAGCCCGAAAAGGCAAGGCTGGGGTTTCGTCGGCCTTGACAGATATGGACGTGTTGGTGAGGTTGCCGCGAAAGAGCGAAGGCATCGATCACCAACGAAACAGCGGGGGGATGCAATCATGCGAGCACTCACCATCAAAAACAAAAGGCTGGTCCTCGAAAATTTGCCGGACCCGAAGCCCGCGCGCGGACAGGTTCTGATCCAGGAGAAGGGTTTTGGAATCAACCACGCAGAAACTCACATGCGAAAGGGGGAGTGGGCGGAAGCGGCACCCGTCAGCGGAATTGAATGCGTAGGCATTGTGAAAGAGTGTCCGGGCGGAGAGATTCCCGTCGGCGCGAAAGTCGCCGCTTTCATGGGCGGTATGGGGAGGACAATCAATGGAAGTTACGCCGAATACACCTGCCCTCCTGTTACAAACGTTATTCCTGTTAAGACAGAGCTCTCGTGGGCGGATTTCGCTGTCCTGCCTGAATCCTATGCGACAGCCTGGGCCTCCCTGGTCTGGAACTTAAAAATTGCCAAAGGCGAGACACTTGTCATTCGGGGCGCAACTTCGGCTTTGGGCAGAGCGGCAATTAATATTGCCGCAGACCTCGGTGCGAACATAATCGCTACAACCCGCAAAAAGGAGCGTTTTAATTCCCTCATCGACCTTGGCGCGACCCGTGCAGAAATTGAAACTCCCGACCTTTCCAAACGTATCCCTGAGCGCAAGAAGATCGATAAGGTGCTTGATTTAGTCGGAAACACGACCTTTATGGATTCGCTAGCAATGCTAAAGCGCGGGGGAACAATGTGTCTCTCCGGTTGGCTTGGGGGCCTCGCCCCGGTGAACAATTTCAACCCCCTCCTTCAAATGCCAAGCGGCGTTTATTTCACCTTCTTCGGAAGTTTTGTCTTCGGCACCCCGGAATTTCCGGCTACAGCCGTGCCCATGCAATCAATTGTCGACAAGGCGGCTGCCGGAACTTACAAAGCCAAGCCTGTCCGTGTGTTTAAGTTTGAAGACATTGAGGAAGCACAAGAAGTGATGGAATCAAGCGCGGCTAACGGAAAAATGGTGGTTGTGATCGAATGACGTTCGGCACCCCCGGCAATGTCAAATTGCCTACCGTTGACGCCGAAACAAACGCGGCTGACAGTGAGTTGAGGATTCGAGCGTAAGGGATTCCTATGGCGACGATCGACGAGGACGAACAGTTTTATCGGGACACGGAGAGCATAGCTCACCCGGCGTTGGATGATCGGCAGTTGGCCGCACTGGAATCGCTTGGCTCACGGCGCATTCTGCGGCCTGGTGAGCCGATATACAAAGCGGGTCAGCGCGACGTCGGGTTGACCGTGGTCCTGCGCGGCGAAGTGGAGGCCTTCGACTCGCACGAGGGCCAGGAACAAATCCTCCGAAGCATCGGCCCGCGCCATTTTGCAGGAGATGGCGCGGCGCTCACGGGTACCGCGACGGTGGCCAACGCTCGGGGTGGGGCGGAAGAAAGCGAGATACTGGAAGTGCCTGCAAGCCGGTTGCGGCAGGCGCTGGCGGAATTACCTGGCCTGAGTCAAGTGATTGTGCAGGCCTTCATTATGCGGCGGCACCGGCTGCAACGGGACCGTGAGTTCGCCGGGTTGCGCATCCTGGCACACGAGGGCTCCCGCGATGGCCGTCAGCTTGATGATTTTCTGGACAAGAACCATATCCCGCATCGATTGATCGATGCTCAGAGTGAAGCTGGGCGAGCCCTGTCGAGCCGTCTTCACCTCTCAAGCCGGGATCTCCCGGTGCTGATCACGGCCACCGGCATGCCGTTGCGCCATCCCTCCCTGCGAGAGGTTGCGCGGGTGGCCGGATTGCTGCGAACGCTGGTGATCGATGACGAGGGTGGGCTAAACTGTGACCTTGCCATTGTCGGCGCGGGACCGGCCGGACTGGCAGCCGCCGTCAACGCGGCTTCAGAGGGGCTCAACACGGTGGTGCTGGAAAGGTTCGCACCGGGCGGCCAGGCGGGCTCCTCTTCTTTGATCGAGAACTTTTTCGGATTTCCAACGGGCATCAGCGGCGGAGATCTGACCTACAACGCGCAATTGCAGGCGTATCGGTTCGGCGCAAAGTTCGCCACCCCGGCGCAAGCGCTCTCGCTTGTTTTCACCGACGGGGAGTATGCAGCGTCTCTGCAGGCGGAAGGCTGTGCCGGTCAACTGCGCGCCCGATGCGTCATCATAGCAACCGGGGCCGAATACCGGCGTCTGGGGGCCGAGGGGCGTGAAGAGTTTGAAGGGGCTGGAGTCTATTACGCCGCTACGGGCCGCGAAGCCAAACTCTGCCACGGTTCAACTGTGATTGTGGCTGGCGCCGGCAACTCGGCCGGACAGGCCGCGATGTTTCTCTCCGAGCACGCCGTGAAGGTCCTGCTGGTAATTCGCGGTGATGGTCTGGCCAAAAGTATGTCCAGCTATCTGGCCCGGCGCGTGGAGACTAATAAAAACATCGAGGTCCTGGCCCATACCGAAATCCGCAGGCTGAACGGCGAAAAGGCGTTGGAAGGAGCTGAGTTGGAGAACACGATTACGCATGAGTGGCGCACGGTCGAGACACCAGCCATTTTTTCCATGATCGGAGCCAAACCCTGCACAGATTGGCTGCCCCCCGAAATCGAATGCGATGAAAAAGGTTTCATCAAAACCGGCCCTGCGGTTGCCAATTCACCAGCATGGAAGAAAGCGAGCCGTTCCCCGCGCCCGCTGGAGACGAGTTATCCTCGGGTTTTTGCCGCCGGCGACGTGCGTTCTGGCTCGGTGAAACGGTGCGCCGCGGCCGTTGGAGACGGTGGTACGGCCGTGGAGGGCGTGCACGACGTGCTTGGAACTTACGCGTGAATATGCCATTCACAAACGCAGTCCGGGCGACGGCCCCGGCGGGTGTATGATCACCGCAACCAACGCCAGACCGGCGGGCAGACCCAGGGCGTTTAGCCCCACAAGCCCATAGCAGGCCGCACCCAAGCCAGCGCCCGCGATGAAACCCACGACGACCGGCCAGGTTTCTTTCGCTCGGTGACGCGCCTCGGCGACCTCGGCTGGATTCCGCCCCACGAGAGTCTCGACCGTATCCATAACCAGGCGGGTCAAGTTGGTCGTCATCACCGCCGTGCTGGGCGAGCCGTGCAAGGAAAGGTCCACCAGACTATTCTGGATGGCCATCGCCGCGACGCTCAGTTGGCCGGCAATAATTATATCCCGCGCCTCGGGGGCCAAAGGGTGGCCGGAAGCGGCACAGACGACAAGGGAGCCCGTCAACATCAAGAACTGCAGCAGGAGCAGAGGCCGCAAAGGGTTGATGCGACGCGATCGCAGCCCAGCGGCGAGCAATCTTGTGAGGCCAAGCACGAGGACGAAAATCGGTACCGAGAGGGAAAGGCAGGTGTTGTCCGCTCTCCGGGTCACAAGATGCCCAGTGAGAATCACCAAATTTCCGGTGACATGGGCGCTGAACAAACCGAGCCCCAGAAAGCTGGTAGCATCGGCGCTGCCGGCGATCAGGCTCAACACGACCGGGAGCAATCTGGCTGCACAGGAAATGTGCATCGGCGGTACTGGGCCTTTCACATCCGACGTCTCCTTGAGTCCAACATGCCCGCAGCTCGGTCTCCGCACCTGAGCAAAACGTCATTATCGACCTATGGTTCGCAACGTACGACCCTATTGTCTGGAGCACTTTTGTGCGTGCTTGAATTTGGAAAGCAAAAGATTATCAACCGAGAATCGTCCTGAGCCGCCGAGAACCAGCGCCAGAAGTCCGACCGCATAAAGAAGACTCATTTCGTAGCCTGGAGGGCCAAATTCGACGCCAGCGGCGGTTACTCCTTTGAGCTTTATGGTCAAAAAGCCGTACTGAAAGTGCACAGTGAACATTGCGGTGAGCGTCACGATCATGAGCGGCAAGCTTATCGGAATCACAAATGCACCAAGCATCAGAGATATTCCGCCCAATAGCTCAGTCAATAAAGTCATCCAAGCCGTAATATAAGGAAACGGAACACCGATGTGGGACAGGATCTCGCCAAAATTTGAGGGACCTCGGCTCAGCTTGGCGCAGCCGTGGGCCGCAAATCCAAAGCCCAGGATCAACCTGAGCAAGAGATTTGGCCAACCTCGCGCGCTCGCTTGGTTCTGGAACTTCAACATGTTTCTTGGAGTTTTAATTTCATCCGAATGCTGACGAGGCTTTTAGCCAACGCGCTTTCATGCAGCTTGCCTTAGCGCCGCGCCCAACAAGTCCTTCGCCATGGTGACGACGGCGTCTGGTTCAAATCCGAACTTCTTTTGCAGTTCTTTCAATGGCGCCGAGGCGCCGAAGGTATGCATGCCGATCATCCGACCATTGGCTCCGATGTAACGTTCCCAGCCAAAGGTCGAGGCCTGTTCGATCGAGATGCGCGCGGTCACGTTGGGTGGCAACACGCTCGCTCGGTATTCGCCGGGTTGGTGCTCGAAGATGTCCCAGGAGGGCATCGAAACGACTCGCGAGCGGATGCCTTCCGCTTTCAACTGTTCGTGCGCTTGAACCGCGAGACTCAATTCACTGCCCGAGGCGATCAGGATGACTTCGGGTTCCTCACCTGGAGTATCCGCGAGGACATACGCGCCGCGCGCGACTCCTGCCGCCGGGGCATATTTCGTGCGGTCCAAAGTTGGGAGCGGCTGGCGCGACAGAACCATCGCCGCTGGTTGATGGTGCAGTTGGACGACGTAGCGGTACGCCTGGACGACTTCGTTGGCGTCGCCGGGGCGCAGCGTGACAAGATTCGGAATCGCTCGCAAGGAGGCCAACTGCTCGATGGGCTGATGAGTGGGGCCGTCCTCTCCATCGCCCATTGCGTCGTGGGTAAAAACGAAGATGGTGGGCAACTCCATCAAGGCCGAAAGGCGGATAGCGGGGCGGGCATAGTCACTGAATATGAAGAAAGTCGCTCCGAACGCGCGTAGCTTTGAGAGGGACAATCCGTTGACGATCGCGGCCATTGAATGTTCACGGATGCCAAAGTGCAGGTTCTTCCCGCCCGGGCTCGGCGGTTCAAGGTCGCCTGCGCCTTCGAACCGCAGGGTGGTTTTATTGGAGGGACCGAGATCGGCGGAGCCGCCCAGGAACCAGGGAATATTTTGGGCGAGCACATTCAAGACCTTGCCGGAGGCATCGCGGCCGGCGAGACCTTTCGGGTCGGCAGAGAAGACCGGCAGGTTCCGGTCCCAGTCAGCCGGAAGCTCCCTGCGTTGCATCAGGTCGATCTCATTGGCCAGGACTGAGTTGTTGGACCGATAAGCGGCGAATAATTTCATCCATTCTCTTCTGGCTTCGGCGCCGCGCCGCCCAATCCCCGTCTGGAAGTGTTCATAAACGCCGGCGGGAACGAGGAACTTCGCGTCTTCGGGCCAGCCATAGAAACGCTTGACCAGGCGGACCTCTTCCTCGCCGAGTGGTTCGCCATGCGCTTCGGCTGTGTCCTGTTTGTTCGGGGACCCGTACCCAATGTGGCTGTCCAAAACGATGAACGTGGGACGCCCTTTGGTCTGCCGGAAAATTGCCAGCGCGTGTTCGATGCGCGTGATATCGTTTGCATCGCCAACGCGCAGGACGTTCCAATCGTAGGCGAGGAACCGGGCGGCTACATCCTCAGTGAAGGTGATGCGCGTGTTGCCTTCGATGGTGATGTGGTTGTTGTCATAGATCCAGCAGAGGTTGTCGAGGCCGAGGTGACCTGCCAGCGAAGCGGCTTCGGAACCGACGCCTTCCATCATGTCACCATCGCCGCACACCGCGTAGATGTTGTAATCGAACATATCGAAGCCGGGTTGGTTATACCGGTTAGCGAGCCATTTTTGAGCGATGGCCATGCCGACGCTGGTGGCGATTCCCTGTCCGAGCGGGCCGGTGGTGGTTTCGACGCCTGACACCCAATGATATTCCGGATGGCCTGGCGCCTTGCTGTCGAGCTGTCGAAAGCGGCGGATGTCGTCAAGCGTCACTGAGGGGTGTCCGAGTATCTCGTAGTCGGGATCTACTGCGCGGACGCCTGTGAGATGAAGGATGGACCAGAGGAGCATCGAGGCATGACCATTCGAAAGTACAAACCGGTCGCGATTGGGCCAGATAGGATCCTGCGGATCATAGCGCATGACTCGATTCCAAATTGTATAGACCAGCGGCGCCAGGGCCATGGGCGTACCTGGGTGCCCGGATTTAGCCGCCTGGACCGCATCGATTGAGAGCGTGCGGATGGTGTTGATCGCCAATTGAGTCATGTTGTCGTCCGGCATAAAGAGACTTTCCTATGCGTTTTATTCTTGATGGTTTTCCAGCGCCGCGACCTTCGACAGCCTGCGCACGTGCCGCGGAGCCTGACTGAATTCAGCGGCGAGGAACGCCTGCACGAGGTCCCAGGCCAATTCGGGACCTTCGATTCGTCCCCCCAGACAAAGCACATTGAGATCGTCGTCTTCGACGCCTTGCTTCGCGGAAAAATGATCTTCAATGAGGCAGGCGCGAACTCCTTTGATTTTGTTCAGGCAAACGGAGGCGCCCACGCCGCTGCCGCAAATGGCCACGCCGCGATCTACTTTTCCGGAAGCCACGGCCTTGCCCAGTGGAACAACAAAATCCGGATAATCGTCATCCTCGTCAAGTTTGTGGGCACCGAAATCGGTTACATCGTGGCCAGCCTCGCGCAATCGCGGCGCCAACTTTTCTTTCAGCTCAAACCCGCCGTGATCGGTGGCGATACCTATATGCATAAAATTCCTATCGCGATGCCGGCTCCTCAACGTTTTCCAATGATAGGCTCTTTCCCAGCGACGACTTCTCGAGACGAAGAACCCAGGGCGTTATTCACAATTTCGCGGGCCTCCTCGACAATCGTGTCCAGGTGCACCTGGCTTTTCAGGCTTTCGGCGTAGATTTTGTACAGGCTCTCGGTTCCGGATGGCCGAGCTGCGAACCAGCCGGCAGCGGTAACGATTTTGAGTCCGCCAATGGAGGCGCTATTTCCCGGAGCGCGCGTAAGCCGGGCAGTAATGGGTTCTCCCGCCAGATCTGACTCTTCGACAGCTTCCGGAGAAAGCTTCGCCAGCTTCGCTTTCGCTTCGCTCGAAGCCGGGACGTCCAAGCGTGTGTAGTACGGTGTGCCAAATCGCGTAGCAATTTCCTTAAAATGCTCGCCCGGGTCCTTGCCGGTCACCGCTGTCATTTCCGCCGCCAGCAAATCCATGATCGGGCCGTCTTTGTCGGTGGTCCAAACTGTTCCGTCACGTCGCAGAAAGCTCGCACCAGCGCTCTCTTCTCCCCCAAAGGATAACGAGCCATCGAACAAACCCGGCGCAAACCATTTGAATCCGACCGGCACTTCGCACAGTCGCCGTCCGCACTCGCGTACGACGCAGTCGATGATGCTGCTGCTGACCAGCGTTTTACCGACCGCCGCCTGTGCTTGCCAATGAGGACGGTGTGCGAGCAGATACCGGATTGCGACGGCCAGAAAATGGTTTGGATTCATCAAACCGCTGGACGGCGTCACGATCCCGTGCCGGTCTGAATCGGGGTCATTGGCAAACGCGACGTTGTATTGATTCTTCAGGCTGACGAGTCGCGCCATCGCGTATGGGCTCGAGCAATCCATCCGGATCTTGCCGTCATGATCGACTGTCATGAACGAGAAGCTCGGATCGAGCAGGGGATTGACGACCTTGATGTCCAGCCCATAGCGAGCATTAATTGGCTCCCAATAAGGCAGGGCTGCGCCGCCGAGAGGATCCACGGCTAACTTTAAACCTGACCCGCGTATTGCAGCCATATCTACGACGTTCTCGAGATCGTCGACATAAGGAGTGATTAGATCTTCCTGCCGTGTTGTCGCAGCCTTGATTGCCTTCTCAAAGGGCCAGCGGCGCACTTCGGCGTTAGATCCTTTCAGCAATTCGTTGGCCCTGTCCTCGATCCAGCGGGTAACATCCGTGTCTGCAGGTCCGCCGTTAGGTGGGTTGTATTTAAGGCCGCCGTCCTCAGGTGGATTGTGGGACGGAGTTATGACAATACCGTCGGCGGGGTCTCGCTTATTGTCGCGATTATGCACGATAATTGCGCGCGAAATCACCGGCGTGGGTGTCACCCCATCATCCCGTTGAATAATTGTGGTGACATTGTTAGCAGCGAGCACCTCAAGCGCGGTGCGTTGAGCCGGACCGGAAAGAGCGTGAGTGTCTTTTCCCACGTAAATTGCCCCTTCCGTGCCTTTCATTCGGCGAAAGTCGCAAATCGCTTGAGTGATGGCCAGAATATGAGCCTCAGTGAACGTGCCGCGGAGGGATGAGCCTCGATGTCCGCTGGTGCCGAAACTCACACGCTGGTTTGCGTCCGCAAGGTCGGGACGACGTTCGTAGTAATCCCGTTCAAGCCGTGCCAGATCAACCAGCATTTCCTTTGGCGCCGGCTTGCCGGCAAGAGGTGAGATCGTCACTGCATTTTTCGGTTTGTTGTCCATGGTAAAGAATCAGTTACCTACACATAAATCTTCATTACGGCTTGCCGTTTCCGGTGGCGGCATTATCGGCCAGGACCAGGGCGGAATCCTGGCGAATGCACCCCGCCGGGATCGAACGGTCGCCGTTCTGCAACCGGACAAGCATGCCGGCTTTCTCCGCTCCAGTCACCAGCCAGAGGATACGTCGGGACCGATTGAGAATCGGGTAGGTCAAAGTCATCCGTGTTCGCTGCTGATAGATGCCGGTGAGAGCAACGTCCCGGTCGACCACATTGAGGACTGGATCACCTGGCACTAGCGACGCAGTGTGTCCATCCGGCCCAAGACCGAGATGGGCCAGGTCCAGCACCGGAGGAGAACCGGCAATTTGTTGAAGCAGTCTGGCGTAGCTCGCAGCGGCATCTTCCAAATCCTTTTCCTCCACTGGCATGGCGTGGATTTGTTCGGGAGGCAGCGGGGCACGTTCGAGCAGGCTTCCGCGCAAGTGCGTGAGATTGCGGTCGGGATCGCCCGCCGGCGCCACCCGTTCGTCCACCTGCACCACGTGCAGGTTTTTCCACGGTACGGGCTCGTCTGCGAGGGCACGCAACATTTGCCACGGAGTGTGGCCACCGCTAACGGCCATCACAAAGCGTCCGCGCGCAGCGACCGCGGCCGAAGCTTCCGCTGCAATTACTTTCGCGGCTGCTTTGGCCACGGCATCCGGACTTGCAAGCACCTCGATCTTCATGGCATTAAGCTGAATTATTCACAACCGGATTGACCCAACCATCGGGAGGTGTAACCGATGCAACCTCCTCGGGACCCCAGGTTTTGGGTTCGTATTCATGAACCGGAGTTCCGGACTGTAACACCGGGTCAACGATGCGCCAGGCTTCTTCCACATAGTCCTCGCGAGCGAACAATGTGGCGTCCCCTGCCAGGGCGTCGCCGAGCACGCGCTCGTAGGCGTCCATTTCGTTGGCGCCCGGACAGCGGCTGGCCAGCAGTTCGGATAGTTCACTTCGTGATGCGTCGGTCGGCGACGTGACATTTAGACCAGAAGCGATGACGATGTCGGGACTGATTCGCAGTCGAACGTAGTTGGATTTCAGGTCGTAATTCTCGAACATCGTTGGTGGCTGACGCAAGCGGACAAGAACCTCGGTGCAGGTAACCGCAAGGCATTTTCCCGCTCGGATATAGAAGGGGACTCCACGCCAGCGCCACGAATCAATGCATAATTTGAGTACGGCGAAGGTTTCGACTTTGGAATCGGCCGCCACGCCTGGCTCCTTGCGGTAGCCCCGGAACTGACCGCGCACCAGGTTCTTTGGTTCGATTGGCGGTATGGCTTTGAGCACCTTTACCTTTTCGTCGCGGATGGATTGGCTGTCGGTGCGAATGGGCGGCTCCATTGCCAGATTTGCCATCACTTGAAACAAATGGTTCTGTACGACGTCGCGAACCGTGCCGACCTGCTCGTAAAACTTCCCGCGGCCCTGCACGCCAAAGTCCTCGGCCATGGTGATCTGCACGCTCTCGACGCACGAACGGTTCCAGAATGGCTCCAGCATTGAATTGGCGAAACGGAAGAAAAGCATGCTGTGCACCGGTTGCTTACCGAGATAATGATCGATGCGAAAGATGGCGTCCTCATCGAATGCTTTGAGCAGGATCGCGTTCAATTCTTTGGCTGAAGCCAGGTCGCGGCCGAAGGGCTTTTCAATGATCACACGGGCGCCCCGCGCACAACCGGCCTGGGCGAGTTGCTCCACAACAGTGCCAAAAGCACTGGGTGGAATGGCCAGGTAAAAGGCTGGGCTTCGAGCGTTGCCCAATTCCTTGCGCAAGGTTTGGTACGTCGCTGGGTCGGAATCGTCACCTCGCACATAGCGCAAAAGGTCGGAGAATTTTTGGAATGTGTTTGGATCGATTTTTCCATGCGCCTCGAGGCTCGCTCGCGCCCGGGCTTTGAGAGCGGCCAGATCGGGCGCGGAACGCGCGACACCGATGACTGGAACGTTGAGATGGCCGCGTTTGAACATCGAGTATAACGCCGGGAATATTTTTTTGAATCCGAGGTCACCCGTGGCCCCAAAGAATACCAACGCGTCGGAATGAAATGAGTTCATCGCTTCACGCTACCTTTGCGACCGGTTGTTCGAGATGGCCGCCGAAACCAAAGCGCATGGCTGAAAGGAGTTTATCCTGATAATCGGCCTCACCGCGTGAGGCGAACCGTTCGTAGAGGGCGGTCGTCAACACCGGCACCGGCACTCCTTCGTCAATGGCCGCTTTGATGGTCCAACGGCCCTCGCCGGAATCAGAGACTCGTCCGGCGAACCGGGACAGTTGCGGGTCGGCAATGAGCGCACTCGCTGTGAGATCCAGCAGCCAGGAGCTGATGACACTACCACGGCGCCACACTTCGGCCACGTCGGCGAGGTTGAGGTTGTATTGATAATCCTGCGGTTCGCGCAAGGGCGTCGTCTCCGCGTTTGTCTGAGTGCGTTCGTTCCCAATGTTGGCCGATTTCAAGATGCCCAACCCTTCGGCGTAGGCGGCCATGATGCCGTACTCGATGCCGTTGTGGACCATTTTTACGAAATGACCCGCGCCGTTCGGGCCGCAATGCAAGTAGCCTTGCTCGGCGGTGCCGTTCAGTTTTTCGCGGCCGGGTGTGCGTGGAATGTTGCCGCGTCCGGGCGCGAGCGTTGCAAAAATCGGGTCGAGACGTTGGACTGCATCCGGTTCGCCGCCGATCATCATGCAATATCCGCGCTCCAGACCCCAGACGCCGCCGCTTGTTCCCACATCCACATAATGGATTCGCTTGGGGGCCAACTCCCTGGCACGACGAATGTCGTCGACATAATAGGAATTCCCTCCATCGATAAGAATGTCGCCAGGTTCCAGCAGGGGCAACAAATCTTGAATGAATTGGTCAACCACTCCTGCCGGCACCATCAGCCAAACGGCGCGCGGTTTTTTGAGTTTTTTCGCCAGGTCAGCCAATGAGGTAGCGCCGACGGCTTTTTCTTTCACCAGCTCTTTCACGGGTCCGGGCGAGCGGTTGAAAACGACGCATTCATGTCCATCCTTCAGAAGCCGGCGAGCCATGTTGGCACCCATCCGGCCCAATCCGATTATCCCGATTTGCATGCTTGTTTCCTTTTTCATAACTCATTTCTCCTGTTCTCATTTCATTGCATTGTTTGCCGCGAATTGCAGCCGGTTATTCATGAATGGCTCCTCATTATGCGGTAGCGCCGGATCAGGTTATTGGTCGAGCTGTCGTGGTTCAGTTTCGGTTCGGTTGGGCTTTCAAGTTCAGGAACTATCTTTTGCGCCAGGGCTTTGCCGAGTTCGACGCCCCATTGATCAAACGAGTTGATATCCCAGATGACGCCCTGTGTGAAGACACTGTGTTCATACAGTGCCACAAGTTTTCCGAGCATCTCCGGCGTGAGCCGGTCAGCCAGCAGAACATTCGATGGACGATTCCCTTCGAATACGCGATGGGGCACGAGCCAATCCGGTGTGCCCTCCGCTTTGACTTGTTCGGGAGTCTTTCCGAAGGCGAGTGCTTCGGCTTGCGCGAATACATTTGCCAGCAGGAGGTCATGGTGGCGTCCCAGCCGCGTCAGGGCGTGGCCGAACGCAATAAAGTCGCACGGAATCAAGTGAGTGCCCTGATGGATTAGCTGGTAAAACGAGTGTTGGCCATTTGTGCCAGGTTCCCCCCAGAAAATCGGGCCAGTATCGTAACTGACCGGTTTGCCTTCAAGGGTGACGTGTTTGCCGTTGCTCTCCATTGTGAGTTGCTGAAGGTAGGCCGGGAAGCGTTTGAGATATTGTTCGTAGGGCAGCACAGCAACGGTCTGGGCATTGAAAAAGTCGGTGTACCACACAACCAGCAAACCCATGAGCACCGGCAGGTTTTGTTCAAACGGGGCGGTTCGAAAATGCACGTCCATCTGGTGGAACCCGTTCAGCAGCCCGCAGAAATTGTCGGGCCCAATGGCCAGCATGGTGGAAAGGCCGATCGCCGAGTCCATCGAATAGCGTCCACCCACCCAGTCCCAGAAACCAAACATGTTGACGGTATCGATGCCGAATGCGGACACCTTCTCGGCATTGGTGGAGACTGCCACGAAATGCTTGGCCACGGCCGAGCGGTCGCTGCCCAGCCCTTTCAGCAGCCAATCACGGGCTGTTTCGGCATTGGTCATCGTCTCCAGCGTGGTGAAGGTCTTGGAAGAAACGATGAACAAAGTTTCCGCGGGGTCGAGATCGCGGGTAGCCTCCATGAAATCAATCCCGTCCACGTTGGAGACAAAGCGAAACGTCATAGTGCGGTCGCTATAGTGCTTGAGCGCTTCATAGGCCATTACTGGACCCAGGTCCGACCCGCCGATGCCAATGTTTATAACGTTCTTGATGCGTTTCCCGGTGTGTCCTTTCCACTCGCCGCTGCGGATGCGGTTGCAAAAGTCAGCCATCTTATCGAGCACAGCATGGACCTCGGGTACCACATTCTTGCCATCCACCAGGATGGAGGCGTCTCGTGGCGCGCGCAGGGCGACATGCAATACCGCTCGCTTCTCCGTAGCGTTAATCTTCTCGCCGGTGAACATGGCGTCACACCTGGCGCGCAAATTGGATTCTTGGGCTAGTTGCAAAAGCAGCCGTAGCGTTTCGTCCGTGACGCGATTCTTGGAGTAATCCAGGAATAATCCAGTGCCTTCTGCGGTAAGCCGTTCACCGCGTTGCGCGTCCTGCGCGAAGAGTTCGCGCAGGTGCAGCTTTTTGATTTGTTTGCTGTGTTCGGCCAGTGCTTTCCAGGCCGCGCATTGGGTAACGGGGTTGATGGTTGGTTTCATGTTTTGGTTGTTCTTTTTAAATGAAGCGGTCTGCCGAGGCCCCTGACGCACGGGTGCTTGTCATGGTCGGAGCCGTCGGCTTTTTCCCACAGCCGGAATCCTCCAATGAATGCGTTCGCGTTGTCCCCCGCGCGGCAACCGGGCGGCAGTTTTTTCAATTGTCGAACGTTGCCGCCTCCGAGAACCACGTCTTCTGGTTCGAGCGCGGTGATCAGGCGTTCGACCGCGTCAGCGACATAGCGCCGCCATTTTTTCTTGCCATACTTCTTCAGGCCTCGAACACCGAGGTAGTTCTCGAAAGTAGCCTTTTTGTAAGGTAAATGGCCCAACTCCAGCGGCTCGACAATGCCATCGACGATTCCTGCCGAGCCGAGACCTGTGCCGAGGCCCAGAAAAAGCATTTTGCCATGCCTGTAGCAGCCCAGAGCCTGCATCGCCGCGTCGTTGATGACTTTCACCGGCAGCTTGAAGGCCCTTTCAAAGTTGAACCCCTGCCAACCCTTTCCCAGATTCCACGGCTCGGACGTTGGCCGGTTTCGAAGCACCGGGCCCGGGTAACCGATCGAGACGGCGTCGAATTTCCAGTCCGACACCAATTTCCGCACTTTAGACACCATCTGCTGCGGGGTTAGATCAGGACCGGAATCAAACTCCCGCTTCTTGTCCTGCCCGCTGGCCAGGACCTTGACGTGAGTTCCGCCGACATCAATGACCAAAACCGATTTCACTTTGTTTGCCATCTCCGGTTCAGGCTCCTGCACATGCGGTATCATCCCAAAACTCAATCACCGGCTCGGATAAGTCATGCTCATACCCGAGCGCGCTCAAGGCTGCAGTTCTTAATATGAAGAATCTTCCAGCGGACGGCTCCAGTCCAAGCCAGCGGACGGCGAGCATGCGGAGGAAATGCCCGCTCGAAAAAATCAATACATTGCCTTTGCACTCGCGCACGCGGCTCACGGTTTGATCGGCTCGCTTCGCGACCTGAACGGGTGATTCGCCACCGGGGCAGCCGTGGCGGAATAACTGCCAGCCGGGTCGTTTGGCCTGAATCTCCGTCGTTCGGAGACCTTCATATTCGCCGTAGTCCCATTCGATCAGCTTTGGATCCACCTCGGCCATCGGCCCGAAGCCGGCCAGCTCGCATGTGCGAACCGCGCGCTGCAAAGGGCTTGTGAGAACCATCTTGAAAACGAGCCCATTGAGCCGCTTTAGAAGCCGTCGAGAGTTACGTTCTCCGCGTTTGGTCAGCGGCAAATCGGTTCGTCCCGTATGCTGGCCCGTGAGGCTCCAGGCTGTCTCACCGTGACGCCCTAGATAAATGCATGGAAGATTATCGCTCATGTGCGCCCCGCCTCTTGACCCGTCTGACATGGTTTTCTACGACGCTTATCTGCCAGTCGTGACGGTGCAGCTCCTTTTTCTCCTCGTGGTAAAAGGTTTCGCCGCCAGTGATAAGGAACTCAAGGTCGCGCGTGTTCGGCTCATTGACGATGCCGTGACTCAGTGTGAACCAAAGCTGGCAACTGGTATGATAGGCGGTGCCCACGCCCTCTTTAGCGGTCGATGTCCAGCGGGGTTCCATTCCAGGCGCTCCGAATGCTGTACTCTCGCTGGGCTTTTCTGGACGTGCTGCGGGCGGTGCTGGAATATTTGCCGTTCGGAGAGCGACGGTGGCGGCCGCTGCGCCCGCCCTTCTGCCCTTCGCAGAAGCTCGCCCTTTTTTGCGGGTTGGCTGTGCAGCGTGTCGGGACTTCATATTGGTGTCTTCTCTAATCCCAAGCAGACGGCGTCTCTTTCATCTTTCCTGCTCGCTTTCTCTGTCCCGTGCTTTTGTAGAAGCGTATCACCCTTCGATTTCGATCGTTTGAAAAAGGGTGTTCCTGTCCCTTCAGTCATGGCTCACACCCCCCCAGCCGGCCAGCAACCGGCAATCATCCACGGATTTAGACTTTAAGCCACGGGGTAAACACCCGGGTTGCCTTACCAGGAGCTTCAGGTGTCGATTGCATGCTGCGATTGCGCTTTCCCAAGATCGACGATTCCTGTTCAGCCGGCTTGCAGCTTCCTTGTCCGTTGCCTGCTCGGCTGCTTTACCGTGGACGCCGAGAAGATGCTCTACGTTTGTTGAGCGGAAGGATGCTGTTTCTTGGCGGATGGACTCGTTCCGGCTCGCAAGTCGATACGGACTGCGGGCTGCGATAGCGCTACCACACATCACGCCAACCCGCCGTCGTCAAAGAGCAAGCAGAGAAACCGTTGAGAGACGAGGTCCAATCCCCATTGCTCTGATTGGAACCGTAGCTAGAGTCGTGTTTCCGGGCCTTTGACGTGGCGGTGGGACTATGCGAGCCGGGTTATTAACCGTGGGTGAAACAATGATGGCGGGCAAATCCAGTCAATCAAACTCTGAAATTATGGCCGAGGTCCAACTTCTCCTTGCGGAAAAACGCACAGCGCTCTCCATTTTACGCATCGGGATTGCAGTGCTCACCTTGCCTCTTTCAGTTTTGGGTCTGCTCGTGGTTACGTCGAAGTACTACGACCCTGGAAAAGTCCCGCAATTCTTGGTGCCACTGCTGGCTTTAGCCGTTGGGCTCGTCCTGTTGGGCGTGTATCTGATCATTCATTCTTTCCGCAGCATGCGCCGCTATGATCGTCTTATTCAGCGTATCAAGCAGAAGTACAGTGCCATTGCAGAACTCATTTTTTCATAGCCTTCTTTCGGTGATGGTCATGGAAGCCCGTTGAATTTATAGTCGCGTTTAGCCTCTCGTGGACACATAAGCTGGCGGTTAGTCATTTCAGGATTTGCCAGTCTTCTGCTAACATATCCGTCTGGGACGGGAGCCAGCCTGTGACAACCTTCTTGTCTGCGGTCATCATGCGGATGCTGCCGCTGGCTTCGATTTCGCCACCATTGGCGTCGGCGACAGCTTTAAGATGCGGTTCTTTGCACGATTCAGCTTTTAATTTGGCGGCTGGCAGCAACCACAGATACATGCCCTTGCCATTCCATCCGGGACGAGTTACACGCTCGCCGCGCTTCAGTGCTTCGATTGCAAGCCCGAAGTTTAGATTGGCTCTCTTTTCCATTTGTCCTTTTGGGTATTGCTGGAATGGAAAGGAATTGTTTCCCCGACCGCAAGCGGAAAGCCTAAACCTCCGCAAACTCTACCCAAAGCGGCTTGAAGTCCATGCGTAGGGGAGGGGATACCCGTTTACGGCGCCGGTCTCGATTACGTTTTCCTTCCCGATGGAGCATCCCTGACCACCGACTCTGGTTTTCCGGCTATCGTTACAACGCCTGAACCTTCAGCCGTCGCCCTGCTTCTGCTCGGTGGGTGCGGGCTGCTCTGCGACGGCTGGATGTTAATGAGCTGGTTTGCTGGGTTCACTTCGCCCGAAGGATAGCGAATGACCGCCGGCGCGTCGAGTCAGCCAATCACTGCTCGACGCCGAATCATAAACCGCTCGGCAGCCATCCATTGTAATGGCCTCAAAAGCGGACATGATCTCACAGAATTCCTTTTTCTTAACTGGCCTCATCAAAAAGCGCTGTGTGCCTGCCTGGAATGCCGTGGCAACAAGTCCTAAATCATGGTCTTGCTCATCAATCAGCAGAATCCCGGGAAAGTCTCGGTATCCTGCCTTCTTGAGATGCGCGAGGAGTTGCACCCCGCCCATTTGTGGCATCTTCAGGCTCGCAACAAGCAACGCGGGCAACGGAGAACGTGCGCGGTCGCCCTCAAGATACCGGACGACATCGGTGCCGTCTGAAAGGACTTCCACGCGATTCTGAACGCCACATTGCTTGTGGTATACCCAGAAGCTGAAAACGTCGTTGGGGTTATCGGTTGCCAACAGAATAGGTCTCATGCCCGCGATTTGAATCCCGATTAAATCGCGGTATACCGTCAGTTCAATCATTTTAACATGACAAACCTGTCATAAAGTCACGCAGAGACATCAGCATGTAACTAACTTGTTACTTAGCAGCACACGACAAAAAATTCGTGCGGGATTGATCCGTTTCCTTACTCAGCACATATTCAGCCCGCAACGCGGAGTTTGTTTGCCGCGGGAATCTCGTGGTTGCGACTGGCCTTCGGTGATCGTGATACCCGGCTCGTTAAGGATCGGCTGGCTTGCCGAGTTTGCTCGCCCGAAAGGATAATGAATGCCGGCGGCGGTTCGAGCGAAGGTGGTCGGCTGCCGAGTGTGCTGGTAAAATTATGGGGCGAAAAAGTACTCTTTTATGGACTGCCACCGGGTGGCCATTGCACCTCTCCTTTCAGCAGGTCCCCGTTGTCGTAGTTTCGCCACAGCCCGTTGCCATCGCGATAAGCCATGCGTTTATCTCCGTCGTGTGAGACCAGGACACCGTGCCCCACTGGCGGCAACCCGGCGTCTCCTCCCCCGTCACTCCGCGGTGGAATGTTATCCATTACCGCCAAGGTGTACCGTAGCTGGCAGCAGGTCTAGTGCGGCGAATTAGTTTGTTTTGAGCCCGCTTTAGCTTTTCAACCCCATCTTGACCGACTAAAGCGCATTAGGTAGTTTCAAGACGCGACGGAGAGATGGCCGAGTGGCTGAAGGCGGCGGTTTGCTAAACCGTTGTACGGTCAAAAGCCGTACCGGGGGTTCGAATCCCCCTCTCTCCGCCAGTTTCAAACGGCCCCATTTCTTCGACACGGAATTTCAATCTGTGCCCTTAATGACAGATTTGTCACGCGACTCTCATTGCAATTTCCGCTGAAAATCTGTCACCATCGAAACAGCAGCGTGTCCACTCCCAGTGCGCTGTCAGGCTCGCTCGTGGTAATTAGACACTCCCATGGGCGGGCCTTTTTTGTTGTTGGCGATCTTGCGTGTCGTGCCATCAAATCGGCGCTTCCGTTTGGGGCTTGGAGAGGGCGGAGATAGCCGATAGCCAATAGCCAAATAGAAAATCGCGAATGGAAAATAGAAAATGGCGGATGGCGGATGGCAGAGCTGTGGAAGGGTGGGCGGGAGTAAGAGTAGGAGTAAGAGCAAGAGTAAGACATAACACTGGGGGCGATCAGGTTCGCCATCTGCGGTTACTTGACTGATCAGGAGCGACGATTAGCCTTGTCGGATAGCCATGTGGATGTTGATCGCGTTTTGTCTGGTAGTCCTGCTGCTTCTATTCTGGGACTATTCGGATATCCGTAGTGAGCTTCCGCTCCAATCGGGCACCTCGGGTCAAGGGGCAGTTGCGTCGGCCGGCGGGCATACCGCGGACCCGCGTTTGGTGACCGAGGTGAAGGTCGACGAATGTAGATTTTCCATACGTTTTATTCCTGTCTTTCTGGCGATGGTTGTCCCGACGGTTTTGGGCGGGGCACTGATGCTGCTAGCGTTTGATCCGAGTTTCGATTGGACTAAGTTCGGCGTGATCACTGCGCTGATTGGTCTGCCTGGATCGATTCTCGGAGCCTTTGTCATCCGACTTACTGGTCAACTAAAGGTCAATGATTCGGGATTGCATGATTGCGCGATGGTCTTTGGCGGGGTGTTCGTTGGCTGGAACGACATGCAAGTTGCAGAAACGAGATTTCTCCTGATCTTCAAAGCCGTCAGGATTAGTTCATTGTCCACGGGCAAAAGATTTTGGCTGACACAGGAGATGTACCGAAGACCTGATTTTCGGGAATGCATTTACGCTCTTGCGCCGGCGAATTGTCCTCTTTTGAAATACCTGGCGAAATAGTTGTGAATCAGTGAATCAGTGAATCAGTGAGTTAAATCGGTATATGGAATTACGTCAGTTACATCGTTAATTTGTGAATGAAATGGAGACACGAATTGCACGGATTACCTCGAATTGGAGAAACCGTTGAAACGGTTAAGAGGTCAACGGAGGTCCCCTTTCACCCACATGAATGTGGGTGTTAATGAGACGTTTCCCGCCTATATAGGTCCACCAAAGCTGTTAAATTGGTAACACGAGCGAAAATAGTTTGAAAGTTGGTTGTAATGGGTACTAATGCGCACGGATTTGAGGGACGGCCTGGTGAACAGATGGCAAAAGTTTACGGTCTATTTAGAGAGAAGAGTTACGAAAGTTACATTGTTACATGAGTTACATAGGGAAAGGCGGTTGGTTTCTGGGTTTCTATGCGGCATGGGGGCTCACCCTGGCAGTAGGGGCGGATATGCAAAGGCTTTCCTCGGGTAATAACGCCTTCGCGTTCTCGCTGGCGAAGGAATTGGCGAGGGAGAAGCCGGGAGAGAATGTGTTCATCTCGCCGTGCAGCATTTCGACGGCGCTGCAGATGGTAAGGGCGGGGGCAGCGGGGGAGACCAGGGCGGAGATGGATCGGGTGTTGGGGGTCGAAGGCGCGAGTGGCAATGGGCTGGCACAGGCGTATAAGGAACTTGATGCGGCGATTCGCGCGGGAGCCAGCAACGCGGTTTTGAATGTGGCTAATGCGATCTGGTTTGCACCGAATGTCGAATTGAAGCCGGATTTCACTTCGCTGAATAATCAATATTACGGAGTGAAGCTGTCGCCGTTGGATTTCACTGATCCGCGGGCCGCGGGTGTGGTGAATCGATGGGTGGAAGAGGCGACGCACGGAAAGATAAAGCAGATGGTCGAAGGGCCGATGTCGGGGATGACGGGCGCTTTTCTTTGCAATGCGATTTATTTCAAAGGGACGTGGGAAAAGCAATTCGGCCCCCAAGAAACGCAGGAGCGGCAGTTCCATCTGGCTTACGGACAGCAGAAAACGATTCCGATGATGCAGCAGAAACGCAACAACTTCGAGTACAGCGAGACGGAGACGTTTCAGGCGGTGCGATTGGCGTATGCGGGATCGCGGTTGGGGATGTACGTTTTTCTGCCGGGGACGAATTCCACGCCGCAGAAGCTTGTCGAGGATTTCAGCGCGGGTGGTTGGGAGAAGGGAGTTGTCGGTAAGTTCACCAAACGGGAAGGAACGCTGCAGATGCCGCGGTTTAAGATGGAATACAAAGCGGAATTGAAGGCGCCGTTGATGGCGTTAGGCATGCAGCGTGCGTTTCGGGTGGGGGCAGCCGATTTTTCGGGGATGACCAGCACGGCGCTGTATGTGGATGCGGTGAAGCATAAGAGTTTCGTTGAGGTGAATGAGGAAGGGACAGAGGCGGCGGCGGCTACGGGTATTACGATGAAGATGACGGCAATTGGGCCGGGGACGCGGCCGTTTCAGATGATTGTGGATCGGCCGTTCGTGTTCGTGATAGAGGATCAGCCGAGCCATACGATTTTGTTTTTGGGGGAAGTGTTGGAGCCGTAGGCCGAAAGCTCCAAATAAACGACATCGGGACCTCGGCGGCATCCACCATCCAGAGAAATTCCAATTCCCGTCTGAAAAACAGGTTAGAGCGTGCGAGTGTCGGAGCGTAGAGCGTGAAGGCTCGCAGCGTGGAGCATGTGATCTATGGAGGCTCCTCTCAAAACAAGACGTCCTCCTCTCCCGACCGCATCAGGACTTGTTCTTGACCGAGACTTCGTCCGCAGCTCCTCCTCTTTCGTCAACCGCCTTCGTCAAAAGCACTACGGCGGTCAAGAAAGCACTACGGAGGACAAGAAGGAGAAGAGGAAGAAGCGCCGACGTTAGGTTTTCCTGCGACGCGGAGCAGGGGCGCATAGGTCAAAGGAGCGCCAATGTTTCGAAGTTGCGAGCAAGTAATTGGCCTGAAGTTTGGGGCTTTCGAGTCAGGGCGTTTGGACGCGGTAGAAGCGTGCTCCGCCACTGGGGGTGGTCGTAAAGCGAAAGGAGCCGGGCGAGTTGGTGGTGAGGACGGCGAGGGTGTCGGTGGTCCAGTTGCCGGTGATTTGCGGGGCGGTTAGAAGTTTGTAGGTGGAGGCTGAACCGGCCTGGAGGGTGAAATCGACTTTAGTCTGGTTATTGCTCAGCGTGATTTTGTTGATGCTGATTACGGGCACGGAGCTGGTCACGGCGGCAACTTGTTTCACCGGGCCCCAATCGAGCGGGAAGTCGGAGAAGATGACGCCGCGGGCCTGGAGGTTGTAGTTTCCAACTTGTGGCGGGTTGAATTGAAAGTTGGTGCCGGCGATGGCATTGGTGACTGGGGTCGCTAGTTGTTCGGCATTGGTGATGGTGATGTCGTCGAAGTGCCAGCCGGTGATGCTGTCCGCGCCGACATAGTACGAGCCGATAGCGATGTCATAATTGAATCGGATCTGAATACCGAGACCGGCGTAGGCGGCCAAGGAGATGTTTTTCGCGGAAAACACGGTTTCGCCGGAACCGTTGCTGCCTGGTTGTGTAAAGACATCGGACCAGGTAATGCCGTTATTGGTGGAGACCTGCACCCGGGCGATTTGAGTCGGAGTCGCGTACTCGAGACGGCTCTTAAACTGCAGCGTCGTATTGGTGAGCGGGTAAAGCGTGTAATTCAACAGCAGAGTCTGCGGCGTTGGATTTGGCGGCGCGCTGGGATGTCCAAGCTGAAACGCAAAACTGCCCGAAGCGACCGGGGTTGAGGAAATGATTGAATATGTGGAGGAGGTGTTGGTGGTCCAGTTGGCGAGGCCGGCCTCGGCGCCATCGGTGAGACTGAAGGTGGAGCGGCGCGTGTAACGCCAATGATAACTGGTGGCGTTGGAAACGGAGTTGAACGTATAAGGGTTGTTTACACCAACGGTGGGTTGCGCCGGACCTGAAATGATTGGCGGGAAATAGCCCGCGCCCGGAACAGCCGGGTCGAAGGCCGTGACGGTGTAGTTGAAATTGCTGACGCTGGCACCGAAGAGGACATTGCTGATGGCTACAGTGTAAACTGTGTCGGTGCCGCTGAATGGCCACACGGTCAGGAAGTTGTTGGCGTCGAGGCCCATGGGCACCCAGACGAGGGTATTTTCACCAAAGCTATTCTGGACAGTCTCCTTTGAGGTGGAGATGGGCACTCCGTTGCTGGTCATCGTGATGGTGACGCTGGTGAAGTCTGCGTTGGTGTAAGCGAACGACCAGCGCGGAAAGACCACTTGTTTCGGAACATAACCTGAAGGAGGCCACGCTATATAGGGTGTTCGGGTGGCTGGCCGTGGGTCAAAAAAATGTCCGTCGAAAACCCAGACGGCATTGGCGGCGAAGAAGTTTCCCTGCGGGGGGATGTCGCCGGTTCCCATGATTTGGGTTTGGGGATAGAATATCCAACGGCGATGGCCGGCTGCCGTATTGTTCGCGCCGGGATCCTGGATATAGCCGGTGACAGCATCCGCGCCGTCGGCCCCGAGCGTCAGATTCGAATTATTGGCGGCATTAGAGCCGCCGAGAGTGAAGCAGTTCCAGGAAGGAGGAGGAGTGTGGCTTAGATTGGTGTTGGCGCTCATGATCAGCGCAGCGGTCTGGTCATTCGAATTATTGACGGAACTGAAAGTCACGCTGGCGGACATGCCGGCCATGGCTCGAAACCAATTTATTCGGCGCTGTACGGCGTCGTTGAAATCGAATGAATTAGTGCCGGGAATACAATTGGCAGTATTGGCGGTGCTGTTGATGGGAACATTGTCGGAGGCGGAGTAGATGGCGTTATAGAATGAGCGAACGTCTTCGCGATTGGTTGTGTTAAGCGAAAAGCCGCCTGAAACGAGCCAGTCGGGCTGGCGTGGCAGGCCGGAAACGTCCTTGGGAGCGCGGGGAGGGTCTCCCAATTGCAAGTCGGCCCTCGCGCCAGATGAGAATATGGAGAAAGCCGCTACGAGCGCAGCGGTTGCCCGCAAATCCATTCGGTACAATCTCATGCAGCGTAGGAGTCTAGAGGGAGCGACGGGAAAGGCAATGGATGTTCGCGGTTCGTTCCAAGGAATTTCCCTGGAGTGGATGATAGCGACTGCATTTCGGTACCATGACAGGAGTGCAGATTTCCGATCTGCTGTATTCGCCGATCTCCAATCGGCGGACGGTTAGAATTCTCGGGCAGGCGTAGAAATCGGAGCGTTAGCAGAATAGAATTCTGCGATACAGCAGATTGGAAATCTGCGCTACGGGCGGGAGGCAACCTTCAACTTGCAACCGGGGTGGTCAGGGTTGCTCGTCTTTCTTCAAGCTTGCGAGCAGTGTCTCGAGCGAGTAATTCGGTTCGCCAATAGAAAACAAGCGGTCTGAAATGTCGTTCAAGGCGAGGCGCGAGGTTTCGAATCGCTCCGCGAGTGTGTTGAGGACTTTTTCCATGGCGAGACGGCGCGCCAATCGATGGTCACTGGCCATTCGATAATTGGCGCGCCCAAGCCCTTCGTAATATTTTAGATCGGGAAATCCGCGCGCTTCGGCGCGGCAACGAATCCTCTCCGGAAACACGCCGGCGAGAAAAAGCGAATGGTTGCCGATGTGCACGCGAATCTGAAAGCTGGTGCGATCATCCGCAGTCTGCAGCGCGGTCAACATCTCGAACAGATAGTCGAGCGGATTGGTTTGTCCGGGAACCACGCAGCGGGCCTTTTCGGCGCGTGAAAACTCAGCCAGGACCTCCGCCACGTAATCGGCGACATCGCGGTCCTGAATGCCTGAACGGGCGAAAACGTGGCGCACCAGGATGTAAAAATAGAACCGGCTCGTGACCCGCAGGCAACCGCGTCTTTCGAGCAGCGCGTGAAAGAGCGCTTCATCATCCAGGATGAGATCGCGCATTTCCTCGTCGGCGAGAAGTTTTATCAGGCAATCGGCGGTGGAGATTTTGTGGCCGAGGACGGAAAGAATGAAGTCGATGTCTTCAGCCGCGAACTGGGCCCGGCAGTTCGGTTGAATCACGTTCATCATACTACTTTAGACGATGCCAACGTTCTCTATCATCTGGCCTTGCTCTAATGTTAGAGCATAATCGATTCCATGCAATTACCTTATAACCCTGCCGCCGATGCAAGCTCTTTCTGGCGAGGGGTTTACGAAAGCGCGGCAGGGGCCCAGTTAAGAACGTTGTGTCGGAAAGGAGACGGGGTGTGGAAAAAGGGACATTATCCTTCCGCTATGGCGGCGGAACTTTCAACCATGTTCTCTTCCGCAGTTGAGGCGAGGAATCTGGAGAGGTAAATGGCAAAGAGGGCACAGGCGACGGAAATCAGGCCGGTGACTGAAAAGTGCGTGATTTTCCCGTCCGCAGACTGGCCGAGAATCATTCCGCTCAGCCAGGCAGCGAAACCGGCGGCGAGTTGCTGCACGGATGAATTCAGGCTCATGAAGCCACCACGGTGTCGAGCCTCGATGCTGGCGGTCATCATGGCCATGGCCGGAACGAACCGACCGGACATGCAGATCATCAAGAGGGTTGAGACACCGACCGCAGCCACCAGGTGCACTGGCGGCAGATTCGTCAACAGAAGAATGGGAATGGTTGCGAGCATTGACATGAACGCAAACACGCGCTTCTTTCCGGAACGATCCGCCCAGCGTCCGATGAGATTCATACTGAACATCGTGCAAAAGCCGCCGCAGACGTAGATCCAAGGCAACTCTTTTTCTGTGAGGCCCACGTTGGCGACCAGATACTTCGGCAGGTAAGGGAAAACCACGAAGCCGGTAAACGTGAGCACGCCCATGAAAAGAAACGCTCTTTGATGGGCTGGGCCGGAGAGGATCGCCAACATGCGCGCCGCGGGAGGTTCCTCGTGCAGATGCGCCAAATGAGTTCGCAACGAAGGCATCACCTGAACAAGGGCGGCGAGAATCAGGGCACTAATGCCGGCAAGCACAAAAAACGGAACGTGCCAATTGAAATGGGATGCGAGCACCAAGCCCATCGGGACGCCGCAAATGTTGGCCACCGAAAAGCCGGACATGACCAGGCCCATAGCTGCGCCGCGGCGATGCTCGGGCACGACATCGCCGACGATCGCGAGAATCAGTGCTCCGGTGACACCGCCGAATGCGCCCGCGAGCGCCCTGGCTGCCACCAGCAGATGATAGGTTTGCGCAAGAGCGCAGAAGAGGGTGCCTAGAGTGAACCCGGTATAAAGCGTAAGCAAAGCTCGCTTGCGATCGAAGCGGTCGAGGAAAAAGCCGGCAGCAATGCCGAAAATGCCGGCGCTGATCGCATAGGAGGAAACGATAAGGCCGAATTGCGCGGGAGAGATGGAAAACACGCGCATGTATTGGGGCCCCAGCGGCATGATGATGATGAAATCGACGATGGTGGTGAACTGGATTGCGGCCAGTGAAAGCAGCAGCAACCGTTCGGCGAACGGTTTGAGCGGGGCGCCATCCAAAGAGGTCTCAGTTCTCAATGCGGGCGTAAGGTAGTCTGTGGACGGGGAAATGCAAACCAGGCGGCGAGGGCACCCTGCCAGGATTGAGGTAAGTCCCTGGCGAGCAGAAGTATTTAGTATTCAGTATGCAGTGTTCAGTAGCGGGACGGTCGCCGTTGGGGATACTGGATACTGAATACTGAACACTGAATACTAAAACTGAGACCAGGACGAGTATCAGGGTGAAAGCCGTTCGATCAGCCACTTGCCGTCGCCTTGTTTGGAGTAGCGGAAGCGGTCGTGCATGCGGCTGGGGCGGCCTTGCCAGAATTCGATGCGGATGGGAGAGACAACATAGCCGCCCCAGTTGGGAGGCTTGGGAACGTTATCGCCCGGATATTTGGCTTCGAGCTGTTTCCATTCCGCTTCGAGGGCATCACGATTTGGAAGTACGGCGCTTTGACGCGAGGCCCAGGCAGCGATGCGGCTGCCGCGAGGGCGGCTTTTGAAATAGGCTTCTGATTCAGCTTCAGAAAGTTTTGAGACGTCACCGGCGACACACACCTGGCGTTCCTGTGAAGACCAATAAAAGGTGAGCGCGGCGCGCGGGTTTTCGGTGAGTTCGTCCCCCTTGCGGCTGTCGTAGTTCGTGAAGAAAATGAAACCGCGCGGATCAACACCTTTCAGCAGGACGATTCGGGAGGAGGGGCGTCCTTGCTTGTCGGCTGTGGCCAGCGTCATGGCGTTTACCTCAAGCGGCGCGCTGCTTGTTTCGGCCAGAAAAACGGCTTTGTAAAGGTTGATACAGTAGCGGCGGAAGTTGCCGCCGGCGCGAGCGCCTGCGGCTTGCTCGAACCATTTCGTGAATTGCACGATCGGGTCGGGATCGAGGTCTGCACGGCGGAGCCCGGCCAGGGTGTATTCGCGTCTAAGGTCTGCCAAAGACATGCGGGACAAGGCTAAAGGCTAAAGGCTGAAGGCTAAAGGCTAAAACAGGTGCGGTTGGATCGGAGTCGCGAAGCGTTGGAGTGCGCCGTATTCCCACGCTGTGAGGGAGAGGAAGAGGACGAGGCAGAGAAAGAAAAGAAAAACAAAGGCGCCGGAATACGGCGCACGCCAAACGCTTCGCGACATCCGGAAGCCAACGGCTATCCAGTTTGCTTGCGGTTGGCGATGGAGTTGTGAATTCTAGGCGGGCTTTATGAGACTGAAATTGTCGCTGCTTTTGTCGCTTGCATTGCCGGTGAGTCTGAGCGCTGCTGAATTGCGGATTGGCATCATCGGGTGTGACACCTCGCATGTGACGGCTTTCACCGAGACGCTGAATAATCCCCAGGCCAAAGGGCATGTGCCCGGCGGCAAGGTCGTGGCCGCTTACAAGGGCGGGAGCGACGACATACCGGAGAGCGCGAACCGGGTGAATGGATATGTCAAAACGCTGACCGAGAAATATGGCGTGAAGATGTACGACAGTATCGAGGAGATGTGCACGAATGTGGATGCGGTCCTTCTCGAGAGCCTCGATGGCCGGCCAAAGCTACAGCAACTCAAACCGGTTTTGGCTGCGAGAAAGCCAGTGTTCATTGATAAACCGATGGGGGCTACGCTCCATGATGTGATAGAAATGTTTGCGCTGGCGAGACGGACGAAGGTGCCGATTTTCTCATCCTCCTCACTGCGCTTCGCTTCCAACACGGTCGCTATTCATAACGGACTGATTGGGACCGTTACGAATGCCGAAACCTATGGCCCTTGTGAGCTGGAGTCGCATCATCCCGACCTGTTCTGGTACGGAATTCATGGCGTGGAAGCGCTTTATGCTGCGATGGGAACTGGTTGCGTTACAGTTCAACGGACGAATACGCCGGACGGAAAAATCCAGGTCACCGGCCGCTGGGGCCGCAGCCGGACAGGGACGTACCAACAGGGCGATTTTCATGGGATCGCACGAGGAACAAAAGGAGAAGCGTCGGCCGGGTCATTTGACGGCTACGTGCCGCTGGTGAAGGAGATCATGAAATTCTTTGAGACGGGCGTCGCGCCGGTGGATGGTAAAGAGACGATTGAGATTTTCGCGTTTATGGAAGCCGCGGATTTGAGCAGGAATCGGGGAGGGAAACCCGTGAAGATTGGTGAAGTGATGGCGAGGGCGGCCCGGAGGAAATGACGAATCACTAAATGACGAATGACGAACGGAGCTCCAATACCGGTCGCCAGTATCGAGTGAGGGAGTTCGTCACTAGTTAGAGCCCTATTGGAACAGTCGCCTAAAGGCAGCCTGAGTCGACCCGCTCAATTTTCTCGAACAAGATTTCGGTTCAAGAGATCATGAGCCGTGAGGCGTGGGGTCCTGGGCCAGGCGGGCGACCATGGCGGCGCGAGAAGAGACGCCGAGTTTGGCGAACATACGGCGAAGATGAGTGGATACGGTCCAGGGACTGATTTCGAGTACGTCGGCAATGGCCTTGTTGGGAAAGCCTTTGGCGATCATTCGGGCAATTTCCTGTTCGCGCGGGCTTAGGGTAATCTGCTGAGCGGAGGAGGAGTGAGGGCGTAAAAGGAGGCAACGGATCCCATCGACTTCGGCATCGATGATCACTTCCTCCTGAGTGGGGAAGGGGAGCGATTTGGAAGGTTCCGGAGCGTCGGTCCGGCTTTGGGCGATCAACTTTCGGACCAGCGATTGGAGGCCCGGGGGGCACCTGGTAAGTGCTGTATTGCGCGCACTGGACGAGACGGTTGTTTGCACGTTTTCCTTCCTGACTGGTGCCCCCCACTACAAAAGACACACCTTAATGGGCCCACACCTTTTGCTTGATGGTGCAATCATTGAACCAGGCAAGCTTTCTTGTCAAGAGCGTTGTTCAAAAGCGCTGTCGCACGAATGCGCGACACCCGTTCGTGGCAATGCGAACAGGGTCGCGCGAGCGAGTGAGCTCATTTCGGTTAGCGCAAGCGTGTTTCGAGCGAACGTGTGACTGTGCGACCCGCTGGTGGTGCAATATGGTCAGGTCTACAAACACAGCGAAAGGCAATCAAACAGCATTCGCGATAAACCATAAGACCGGAGGACCAAATGGAACGCAGTTTAGAACATGAGCTTGAGAATGAGATGGAAAACGAGGCTGAACTGGAAGCCGAGTTGGAGAACGAGGCGGCGCATGAGGCGCACGAACTAGAGGCGCATGAATCGGAATCCCACGAGCACGAAGCGCACGAACTCGAGGCGCACGAGCACGAAACGGAGCTGGAGAGTGAATTCGAGACAGAATTGGAAAGCGAGTTCGAGGGCGAGTCGGAATTTGAGGCGGAGAGTGAACAGGGAGAACAATTCCTTGGCTCGATTGTGTCGGGGCTCGGCAGTTTGTTTGGGCAAGGTGAAGGCGAATTTGAGGCACACGAGCAGGAGTTTGAAATGGAAGCCGAAGGCGAACTCGAAATGGAAAGCGAGTTGGAGCAGGGAGAACAGTTCTTTGGGAAAATTTTTCGCGGTATCCGGCGGATCGCCCGGCGGGCGGCGCCGATTCTGAGGCGCGTCGCGAAGGTAGCAGCGCCGATTGTGGGAAAGGTTGTTTCTGGAATCACGCCCTTTGGCGCGCTGGCCGGGCCGGCGCTCAATGCCCTTACAGGCGCCCTGGGCGAGCATGAATTGGAAAGCGAAGCGCACGAGCACGAGCAGGAACACGAGCTTGGCGAACATGAAATCAGCCATGAGCTGCCCGAGCATGAAGCGATGGCGGAGGCGATGGCACATTTTGCCGCGCAGGCGGAACACGAGCTCGAATCCGAAGCGATGACGGGCGCGGCTGTAACCATTGTACTATCGGCGCGAGACCGTCGGGCGTTGCGGCGGTTGGTGCCGCACCTGGTCAGAGGCGCTGCGATCCTGACGCGCATTCTGCGGATGCGGCGCGCGACACGGCCCATGGTGCGGGTGATTCCATCAATCGTGCGCCGGACCGTCCGTACGCTGCGTCGTTCGGCAGTGGCGGGCCGTCCGATTACGCGGCGGCGAGCCGGGGCGATCATGGCCAGGCAGACGCGGCGTGTATTGAGCAGCCCGCGTTACTGCACTGCGGCGCTGGCGCGAAGCGTGCGCGCTGCCCGGTCGGTATCCCGTCCACGGGCGGTGCTGGCGCGATCAGCGTTGAGACGGCGTCGCGGGATTTAAGAGGAAAGAGCAAAAGCGAAAACTTTGTAACTGAAAGGAACGTTATGTCAGCAATCGCGGCGGAGTTGGAGCAAGAACTGGAGTCCGAACTGGCCCACGAGCATGAGCTGGAACAGGAGTTGGAGAGTGAATTGGCTCATGAGGCGCATGAGATGCACGAAGCGCACGAGCAGGAGAGCGAGCATGAACAGGAGGCGGAGCACGAGGCATTCTTCAACACGCTGGCGGCAATGGCTGACAGAGGAGGGCGTTCGCAGGCATTGCGTCGGATCGCGATGGCGGCTGCGCGCGCGGCGCTGAGAGGCGCAGCCAGGCCCTATCCCGTGATCGAAGGCGAACTGGAAATGGAACTCGAAGCGGGGCCCGCGTTGGAGATTGGCGCTACCGCCGCGGAACGGGAGCACTTCGCCGCAATGATGGAGCATATGGGGCATGCGGCGGCTGAAGCAGCCAACGAACAGGAGGCGGCGGAACATTTCCTGCCATTGATACCACTTGCGGCAAAAGCTCTTCCCTTCCTGGCTAAAGGGGCGATGAAGCTTGCGCCAAAAATCCTGGGCCGCGTCGGGCCAAACCTGGCGCGGGGAGTCGGGAATATCGCGCGAACGCTGTTCCGGAACCGCTCGACGCGGCCGCTATTGCACGCTGTGCCGCGCATCGCCCGTTCGACGGTGCGCGTCTTGGCGCAGCGGGCAGCGCGAAGCCGTCCGATCACCCCGCGGATAGCCGCGCGGACTCTGGCCCGGCAGACCGCGCGTACCATCAGCAATCCGCGAATTCTGACGCAGACGTACCGTCGTTCAATAGGCCTGGATCGGCGATTTCACCGCCACACGCGAAGAGTTTTAGGCCGGCCCGTTGGCCCGATGGTGCGAGTAGCGGCCCCGACTCCCATTCGCCGGTGGGTCGGAACGAGGCCGGCGGGAGTGCCGGCAGTGTCGTATGGAGGAATTCCCGTGGCGACGAGCGGAGGGTGCAATTGCCGTTGCACGTGCCAGCCGGCGACGGCAGGGGCTCAAATTCCGGCATTTGTGCCGGCGGCCGTGCCGCAAGCTGCGGTCGTCCAAGGGTGTCCCACATGCGGGCGCTCGCTATAACCTGAGGCAAAGCATTTTCAGGAATATGCAAGCTGCAGCCGAGCTAATCGCCCCGCCTGAGTCCAAGGGGAACGGTCGGCCCCCGATGACGAGTGCCACCCAGCCGGTGCTCGGGCCATGGGTGCGTTCGCAAGGCCTGAATTTAGTGCGACATACAGCCGCACTTCGGGACTTCACGAGGGAAGAATTTGGAACGGGCCCTGAAGCTCCTACCGAAGGGCACGTGCAGGCGGTGAATGGATTGATGGGGCGATTGCGAAAGGGGCTGATACGGCGCGCGCGGCACATGAACGGGCTAGTGGGAGCCGCAATGCAACAGCCGGGGCCGGAGCAACTCAGGCGGCTGGTCAGCCATAAGCACGCAGCGCACGAGTGGGTAAAGAAGATCGAAAAGATATGGGACTTTTACCTAGAACTCTTTGGGCAACGTCAATCAAAATTCGGCATTTGGCTGTTAAGCACGGACCGCATCGCTCTGGATTGTTATCGGGCGGCGTATTTGGGGATCGGACGCGAGAAGTCGGTCCCCGCGCCGCCCCCTTTTTCGTATTTACGCACGGGGTTCGGCCCAGCGACATATCGTCGAGGGATCAAGCTGCGCCAACTGGACCGGGAATTAAACCCGTTCCCACTAATCCAGCTTCCTTATCATCGGATGATCAATCCCTGGACGCTGGGAGCGGTGCTCCACGAGGTGTCGCACAACTTGCAGAGCGATCTGAATCTGTCGGTAGCGGTGCCAAGGCGGATCGCGCGACGGTTGTTGCGAGGAGGCGTTGGCGCTGAGATCACGCGAATTTTTGTTCGCTGGAATCGGGAAACATGGGCGGACCTGGCGGCGCTTTGTCTGGGCGGGCCGGCGATCGTGGCGTCGTTGATGGATGTGGTTGGACGATCTCCCGAAATTACATATTTCTTTGACCCGAATGGGGTGCATCCGACGCCGTATTTGAGAGTGCTGATCAGCATTGAGCTGTTGCGGCGGATGGGATTTGGCGAGGAGGCGGAAAAGTACCGGCGCGCGTGGACACGGCTTTACCCCGCGCCAGAGGCCGGCGGTTTCCCGGCTAGACTGTTGAGAGCAGCGCCGAAGGCGATCGCGTTGGTAGTGGATGGGTTGTGTTACCAGCCGTTCAACGAGTTAGGAAAGAAATCGTTAGCTCAGGTTTTCCCGTTCGCGCAGAAGGAGCAACGGATGATCGAAGAATGCGCCGGGCGCCTGGCTGGGGGCACAGACCCGGGCGTCGTACCCGAGCGGTTCCTGATCGGAGCGGCGCGGTTCGCTTTGGACAATCGATTGGGAACAGCCGAGTCCATCAAAACGGCGTTTTACCGCGAGCTGGCCCGGAGGTGACGTATGACGATGGAAAGCGCATGCGCGGGGCTCGTGGGGAAGCTGAAAGAATGGCGGCGCGAACTGGAGGCGCTGGGAACGGCCTTGACGGACCATCCGTTGGACCGGCCGGCGGCGTTGATCGACGACTTTGCCGACGCGGTTTTGCAAGTGCAGGGTTGGTTGGAAGGGGCTGTGGGCGAGGCGGAGAAGTGCGCGGAAGCTGGCAACGAAACGGCGATGAAAGAGGCGCTAAAAAAAGGGCTGCCGCGGGTGCATCGCGAGTTCGCCAAAGCGACTGACGATTTTTTCTCTACTCTGGGGGATCCCGAGCGGGACTACGAATTGCGGCGATTGGCGCTGCGCGGCGGCGAGTGGGTAGGCTGGTCCCGGGCGGTCCGCCGGGCGTTGGGAGGCTGCGGCAAACTGATCGCGCGGGCCGCCACTGCCCTGGGCGAATGCTGGTGCGCGCTGTTGGAGCGAATGGCGGTGCCACCGGCGATGCAGCAGAACGTGACGATTTATCAAACCGAGCGGCGCAATGAGTCGGTCGGTATGCAACCAAGCTGAACAAGAAAAACGTAACTATGAATACCTCATCATGCTCATGTGGCAGCGGCGGTGCCGGGAGCAGCACATACGCTTCGCCGTCATCATCGGCCCAAGCGGCATCGGGATTTTCCGTGCCGCCGACGCCGTTGAGCTACGAACTGGAGAACACGGACGAAAGTCTGCCTTATTCGGCGCTTGCCCTTCCGCTGCTGCAACCCGGCGCTAACAATTCGGGTAGCGCGTCGGCGGTCAGCTCGCTGTCAAAACGGGTCGCGTTGAGCAGCATCAGGAAGGTGCTGGGCGACTTTCGGCCTGACGATCCGGTCAGGTACCGGCAATCGCTCGATCGGAGTTGGACCCTTAGCGTAAAGGACGGGCATGTCGAAGGAACCTGGAAACCGGCCGGTTGGACCGGAGCCTCAAATCCTGCCGATTTGACGGGTGCGATGGCGGTTTTTTATTCCTATGCTCAAAGCAGTGTAAGCCAGCTCAAGGACGTGCTCGCGCAGATGGAACCGATGTGCACCGTCGGCCCCGCTAAGCCTGACCTGTGTTGCGAGGATGTGCGGGACGTTATCCGTTCGAGGTTGGACGAGGTGGTTGGTGCGTTGGCTGCGCCGGATGGGCCGTGCGCCGAGCGCGTAGATCAGGTGCTCAACGCACTTGGGCGCAACTCGTCAGAACCTTCAGGTCTTATCGCCATCCTCAAGGATAACTATGTAAAGGATCCAAGCCTGGACGGCGAGGGAATTTGCTGTCCGGATGACGCGCGACGGTTGGCGCAGTTCGAGTTGTTCGCCGGGAGCATCGAGTGTCTTCACGAACGCTGGTGCAGATTCAAGGACGAATTCCTGGGGAATGGCAAGGGGGCAATCGCCTTCCGGATTGGGAATGCCCAGCGTTATCTTCGTGTCATAGCGGCGACAGTGGCGGATCTCGTGCGCGGTTTAAACCTTTCCGGCTATTCAGCCGCAGCCCGGGACATCACAAATATCGGCGAGGAGATCAAAGCCGGCGAGAAAAAGGATGCATGCAAACACGACAGGCACCCTCCGACTCTCGGATGCGTGCTTAGTTGGATGAGAGATTTCGCCCAGTATCGCGCACCGGGCCTTCTCCAAAGGCCGGGTCGAGGATCTTTCCAGACGCTTGAGGAAGAAGCGTCAGAGTTGGCAAAGCGCGCCCGGGAACTCGAAAAATGGGCGGATGCAGAGTTTAGTTCTGACGCTATACGTCAGAGCATAGGCGGGACTCATATTGCCACCGGTGCACTGGCGCTCAAGGGTGTGGTCCTGGGGATACCTTCTGCTGCCGAGCGGCTTCGGAGGCAGATTGAGTGCTTCGAGCAGCTCATCAAACAGCTATCCGGCGGTTGCGATCCCTTAAATTCCGGACTCGGTGGCGATGGCAAAGCCGGAAGAGGCGGGTCCCCGGCCGGATCAATTGCAGATAAGGGCAAAGCTAAACCCGGAGGAAACTAATTATGGCACAAGAACGCGACGAACAGAGGTTTTACGATCAAGAAGCATTGACGCGGCGAGCCGCGGTTGATGCGGCGGCTGGAGATAATTCTCGAACACCCGCAGATAGCGGACGAGATCAATCGGCAGTTCAACACCGCGGAAAACAATTACGAACAAAATGATGCGCAGCAGCCGGCGCCACCTGATGCCGGGCTGGCGCAATTGGCTGGCATCGGCCCGGGCGCCGCCCAGGACATGGGCGATACCCGCATACCGCAGCCGGTAACTCCGTACGATGAGACGTTCATGTCGGAACGGATGATCGCGACCGGGGACCTCTACTATCTGTTTCAGCATGAGAAGATCGGCATCTTTCGGATTATCCGGAAGCTGCAGGAACTGTTTCAGTCAGGCGCGGTTCGATTATCCAATGGCGACGGCGCCTACAGGTTGTACCAGTATGACCGGAGGGAAGTTTTGCGTTATACGCGGCGGGATCGGTTGGTGGCGTACAGGAGGGCTTTTGGATATGGGGCAGTGGGCCTGCCGCCCTCGACTACGCCAAATGTAGACTTTCATCGGCTGTTCGCCCATTTCGTAAATCAGGTGGCGTTGTTCTGGCGCGACAAGCGGATATCCGACGTCATCCGGGAGGCTGCGTATGATCCAAGTTTCGGCAGCATCGCCATCGTCAGGCGCGCCGGCCTGGATTTGCGGAACAACCTCAAATTCACTTCCTATGGCCACATCAACGTGATGAGAGTGGAACTGATGCAACTGCTCGAAGAGGCCTTCCGAATCTTGAACGCTCCGGATATCCGGAATCTGTTCGGTGTGGATACTGCGTGGGACGTGGTGGATGAAGTGCTGGTGCGCTACTTCAATGAGCGCCTGGTGACTTCGCCGCGGCAACGCATGGCGGTGACGGGCCGGCAGGTGTTGCATTGGCTGGCTCAGCCCCATATATTGCACACCGAGCGTGTGCCGTTTGAAGCCTTGCTTCTCCAGATAGCCGAGCCTGCCGAAGAATGGTTGACAAGTGCCCAATCGCTCAAGCTGGCGCCGAGAATGGAGTCAAATCGTGTGCTGCCGTGGGACGCCGGAAGTTTCGGACCCCTGCCGGGGACACCTCGTCCGGCAGGGCGGCGGATGGCGAGCGGTCGTGCCGGGTTGCCGCGGCGGAATGGACAAGGGCGCCGCCGGCAGTTGGAGCATGAATGGTAGGCCCGTGTGGTCATCCCCACGGCATGAATGTAATCGGGCTCGAAGCGGAACTGGAGCAAGCGGCTGAGTTAATGGCGGGACCGCCGCCTGCGCCGCCGGGCGCCTATCAGACTACGCCACAGTTGCTGCGCGGAAATTGGGGTGAACGGCTGGCCACGGAGGTATTGCCAACGCTCGGCTTCCAAATTCTGGACTATAAGCCGGATATCAGGCAAACCAGTGTGCCCGGCATCGACATTCTTGCGTTGCGAAACAACCATGTGTGGTTGGTAGACAACAAGGCGCTCAGCAGGAACGGCGCTGTCTACAGGGTTTCGTCGCTGACGACGTCATTTCCGCGAAACCTTCAGAACGTGCGCAAATTTCTGAGCCGTGTTGCCGACGATCCCAAGGCCCCGGATTTTCAGCGAACCTTGTATCGGCAGGCCCTCCAGAACCTGAATGCCGGCCGATTTGTGCGGGCGGTAAGCAACGCGAACGTGGCTTTGCAGAACAAGATACCGAATCGAGTCTCTCCCCGTTTAAAAAAGCAAGGGATTGCCTTTCTCGACATGTTCCGCATTGCGAAGCGGCCGACGCCGCCACAGTACCGTAACCCATTCCGTGCCGTGGACGCTTTGCGTGCACGCTCTCCGCGGCTTCGCGAGCAGGAGTTGGAACTGGAGATGGCGGCGGCGGAAATGGAGGCCGGGCAGGCGCAGGAGGGCTTCCTGACACGGCGTTTCTCTTTCTGAACCAACGGCAAACACTCTGGCAAAATGGATAGTCGTTTTCGAGGCGGTCCGGATTTGAGAAACGACTTTTGGGAGGGACTACCGAATGCAAGGCGCTGGGCAGCGCATAGTGCAAGCCCGGCGGAATCTTTCGCCAAGGCAAATCGTTCGCGATTCATATCTGAGCTGCAGGAATTTGTGCGGATTCCCAGCGTCAGCGGTTCACCGGCGCGCGCGGCTGATGTCAAGCGATGCGCTGCGTGGCTGGCGGCGCAACTGAAGAAAGCGGGAATGCAACGGGTAAGAATTGTCTCCACCGCACGACACCCGATCGTATATGCGGCCTGGAATGGAGCGTTAGGGAAGCCGACGGTGTTGATCTATGGCCATTACGATGTGCAGCCAGCGGAGCCTTTGGCGGATTGGAGTAAGCCGCCGTATGCCGCGATCAGTGAAAATGGTTTTCTCTACGGGCGGGGCGCCAGCGACGACAAAGGGCAACTGTTTGCACACGTAAAGGCGATAGAATCATGCCTCCGGACGGCCGGACGGCTGCCGTTAAACGTGAAGTGCCTTTTCGAGGGTGAAGAGGAAATCGGAAGCCCAAACCTGTTCGGGTTTATTGCCAGAAACCGGATTGGGCTGCAAGCGGACGCGGCAGTCATTTCAGATACTCGCATGTTGGGACCGAATCAGCCTGCATTGACGTACGCTTTGCGCGGGCAGTTGGCGATGGAATTGGAAGTTCGCGGACCGGATCATGATTTGCATTCCGGCAGTTTTGGCGGCGCAGTCCACGAACCGATCCAGGTTTTGTGCGAGATGGTGGCGCGCCTTCATGATCGAAATGGTCGCATCGCCATCCCCGGTTTTTACGACAGCGTCCGGGAATGGAGTGGGGCAGAGCGCGAGTACCTGGCGCGGAGTGGTCCATCAGACCGGGAGGTGCTCAAACAAAGTGGTGTGGCGATGGGCTGGGGTGAAAAAGAATTTTCGGTGTATGAGCGGCTAACGCTTCGTCCCTCGCTCAGCGTTACCGGCTTTACAGCGGGGCACTCAGGGCCAGGACCCAAGGGTGTGATTCCGTGCCGCGCTGCGGCAAAACTCAGTTTTCGCCTGGTGCCGGATCAGGATCCTAAGGACATCGAACGGCGATTCCGCGGGTTTATCCAGCGCTTGATACCGCCAACCGTGACGGTGTCGCTGCGAACGCAAGTGGCGGCGCGGTCGGCCTTGATTCAGCGCCATCATCCGGCAATGCGAGCGGCGTTCCGCGCATACCGAAGGAGTTTTGGGCGGGCGCCGGTTTGGGTCCGTTCGGGCGGCAGTATCCCAATTGTCAGCGAGTTGCGGCGAACGCTCGGAGTGCCTACGGTTTTGCTGGGCTTCGCCTCGCCGGAAGACGGGATGCATGGTCCGAATGAAAAGTTCAGCCTGAAAAATTTTGAACGTGGGATTCTGACGAGCACGGCGTTCCTGGAGGAAATGGGCCGGACAAATGTGTCGGCCTATTCGGGCCGAGGACAATATGCGAATTGACGCTCATTGCCACGCCGGGCGGGGGCCATTGCTCAATGCGCCCTGGAACACGGATGCTCCGCTGGGCGCATACTTGCGGCGCGCGCGACGGGCTGGAATCGAGCGGACCATTGTTTTTCCGGTTTTTCACGCGGATTACCGGACAGCCAATCGTGAATTAGCACAGATCGTGAAGCGATATAGTCCGCGGCTGATTGGATTTGCGATGGTGCATCCCGCCCGCGATAAGGGGCGGGTGCGGGAAATGGTGCGGCTGGCAGTGGAAGGTTACGGATTCCGAGGGGTCAAAGTGCACGGTCATGAACACATGCCGACGCGCGAAGTCTGCGAAGCGGTGCGCGCAACCGGGGTGCCTTTATTGGTGGACGTGGCGGGGAAGGCTCATGTGATTGATATGTTTGCGCCGCAGTTTCCAGAAGTGAACTTTATAATCCCTCACCTTGGAAGCTTTGCGGATGACTGGCGCGCTCACGAACGGGTGGTCGAGCAACTGGCTCGCTATCCAAATGTTTATGCGGACACCTCCGGGGTGCGGCGGTTCGATTACATTGTGCGAGCGGTAAAGCGAGCTGGCGTACGCAAGGTGCTGTTTGGTTCGGACGGTCCGTGGCTTCATCCCGGCCTGGAGTTGCACAAAATCCGCCTGCTGGGACTGCCGGCCGCTGAAGAGGCCCTGATCCTCGGCGGCAACGTGCTGCGTCTGATCGGTGGGAATTCTCAATCTGCCAGGGCAAGGTCGGAATACAGCCGAACCAGGCCTTTTGCGGCCTCGGCATAGGCTTCAGTTTTCAGACGCTCGACCTGTTTCTGATCGGTGGCAGCGCGGCGAGGAGAGACGCTGAGGCCGGACGTATCAAAGGCTTTTGGGGTAAAAACAGTCCAGTCGCCAGAGCGGACGTCGACCAGGGCGAGCTTGAGACGGATGCGCAGATGTTGTTTCTCGTCAGGTACGAACCAGCTGGCGACGGGTACCCAGGAGACGGTTTTGGTGGCAAGGTTTTCGGTTTCGGATTCGAGGATGCCCCAGTAACAAAGTATGATGTCGTTTCCGCCGCGAGCCGCGGCAAGTCGCAGGGATCGCGAATAGCTTTCGGTATCGAAGCTTTCGTTGTCGGAGTTTGGCAAGGTGCGGCGAGAGGGCGGCACGCCGGAAAAGGCCGAGACGCGAAAATGCTTTTCGACTTCGGAGGTCATTTTGGAATCAGGAAAGACGGCGCCGGATTGAATGAGAAGAATCGAGCTGTCGCGGCGGAGTTTGACTCGTTTGGCGTGGTCCAGCGCGCGAACGATTTCGCTTTCGGATGCCATCTCGCCCCGCGCAATGCCGAGAACGTCGAACTCGCTTAGTTCGCCGCGATATTGAAAGGCCGGGTCAGATGTGCTGGGAGGTGAACAATAGGGCCGAAAGCTGGCGGTGTGTTCGTCGCGATATCCGGAATTGGAAATCGAGCGTGCCTTACTGACGCAACCGGTCAATGCGATAGCAGCGAGCAGGAGGAGGGTAATTTGAGTTTTCATAAAGGTAGGGGGGAAACTGTTGAAGCAGTTAAATATACGACTTTCTGCGATGGACACCCCGCTGAAGCGGGGTGTTAATGAGATCGCTCATTTTTCGGGGACAGTTGTTTTGTATTTCACGCCTTCCGGAACGGGAACGGCCACGGGAACAGTCGTTCCTTCCGTTCCTTCAGTCTGACGGGTGGAATCCACGGCGATGAAAGCGGTAAAAGCCGACATGAGTTGGTAATCGAGCGCGACTTGTGTGATTTGCCCGGCCCATTCGGCATCCGGGTTGCGGATTGATCCAGCCGCAAGCTCAGCGATTTTCATGCGGGCCCAAATGGACGGGAGGCCGGAATGCGTAGCTCCGCTTGGGTTGGAATACGCGAGTGGAATGTCGTTGCGTTCCCCATTCGCGACGCCAGTGAAGCGGATGGTTGAAGGATCTCCTCCGGAGAACCGGCCCACAATGGTCACATGCCGGCCAACAAAGAGGTCGGGCATCTCGCGCGGAAAGACTGCATCTGGCTGAACGTTTCCCCAGTCGAGGCGAACATCAGTCAGCGCGGGATGGCTGATGCGGTCGAAGAAGTTTTCCATGATCTCCGCCGCTTCATCCCGTGAGCCGAGGTAAGCGACCGCTCCGTGCCCGGTTTTCGCCATGTTGTCGATCAGATAACGGTTCACGGCCGAGCCGATGCCGAAGCTGAAGATGCGAGACGGACCCAGGCGCTTGTGGATTTCGGCCAGGATTTCGCTCTCGTTGCCGATGTAGCCGTCGGTAAGAAAGCAAACGACGCGCAGCCGATTTGGATCGTGCGGAAAATCGAGCGCGGCTTTGATGCCTTCGATCATCATGGTGCCGCCTTCGGCACTCAACTTCTGCAAGTATTGAAAAGCGCGGTGAACGTTGTCGGGGGTGACTTCGAGCGGGCTTTGCCCGAGTTGCGAGGCTGACATGGAAAAGCTGATGAGCTGAAACGAATCGCCGGATTGCAACAAGTGCAAGCCGCGGGCCACAGCCGCCTTGGCCTGCCGAATCGGGCGGCCGTCCATGCTGCCCGAGCAATCGATCACAAATACGATTTCCAACGCCTGCCGGTGCAGCGTTTCGATAGCTTGCGGTGGATAGAGCATCAGCGCGAAATATTGGCCGCGCTCATCGCGCGAGGTGATGAGGCTGGATTTGAGGTGATCGCCGGCGACGCGATAGCGCAGAACGAAGTCCCGATTGGGAACGCTGTCATTTTGGTTCAGTGAGATGGACAAATGTTCGAGAGAGGGCTGTTGAGGGGTGACGTCGTGTGTCTTGCAGCGGAATTCTTCGATGGGCACGCCGGCATCGATGTCGAGCTTCAGGGCGACATCATGGCCGCTGCGTTCGGTCGGGGCGAGATAATGCACTTCAGTGCTTTGCCTGGATTGGCCTGATTTGCCGCGAGGGACTTCGCCGATTCCGTTGGTCATACCGGGTGGGTTGAAGCGAGGGCCAACAACCATGGGGAAAACGAATTCATACCAGCCGTCGGCATATTCCAGGGTGTGAATGTATTTGATGTTCACATCGATCTCCTTGCCGGGTTCGATATTGGCGACGGATTGGGTGAAGATGTTAGGTCTTTCCTCGGTGAGCAGAGAAGCCACGTAGCCCTGGCGTTTGGCATCCTGGTAAATCTGCTCGGCCTCTTTCCGCTCGCGGATGATGCCGCGGATCCTGCGCTCGCCAATGGTCATAATAAATTCGTTTACGGCCGCATTGTGGGGCAGAGGGAAGACGTAACGAGCTTCGATCTTGCTGGAATACGGATTTTGAAATTGTTGGACGACCTCGACGGTTCCGATGAACCCGCTGACAGAGGCGTGAACATCGGTGTGCTTGAGCGGCATCGGGATTTCCTGGCTGTGCACTCGAGCAAGCAATGCACCCGATCCTGGTTGATCGGTAGTGGATCGGTCGGGCGCGGTGTCGCCGCGAGCGATCACCCAGAGTTCGTCGGTTGGAGGGATTTGAGCGGCGACGAGGCGGGCGTCACCGTCGAGAGCAGATGACAGCCCTGCAGCTTTTGGGTACCCGTACGGCGCCAACTTCGTAACAGCGTAAGGAGTGCTGCAGCCGGAGATCACTATGATCGCCAGGCCGAGCACCACTACAGAGCAAGCCACCGCAATGCGTTTGGCGTTCAATTCAGGCGGCTTAAAGCCTGGCGTTGCGCTGGACCTTGGAGCTTGGAGCTTCGTGTTTTCCCGATTGCTCATGATTTCTTTCTTTCTTCAAAGAAGGGTTGGACCGGAATCCTATTCCCGTTCGCATCCGACGCTGCTTGCAGTTTCAATTCAAATTGGGGCTGGATGGTTCCAGAGATTTGCAGATGAATCGTCGCCACTCGCGTTTTGCCGGTTGGAAGTTTTGTGACCGGAGCGGTGCTGAAAGCGGCGATGATCACGTGGTCGTTTTGGATGGCTTTCGGATCATAAAAAGGCGGGTTGAGGAAGGAGCCGGATTCTCCGCCTTCTATGCCGACGATTTTTGCGACACCATTGGTGGCGGCGAATTCAATTTGCCAGGCGGCCAGCGGCGCGCCTTTGGAATCGATAAAGATGTCCACCGCGCAGAAGCGAGTCGGGCCTTCCTCAAGAGCCGATTGCTGCGCATAAAGCGGCGCCGCCAGCCGCAGAAAGAAAAGAAGCCAGGCAAGGAGCGCGGACAGCCGTGTTCCAAACCCCGTCAGGGGTGGCCTATTTGCAGAGCGAAATGCAAATCGTATTTCTTCTTTTTGTTTTTCGGCGGCGCGGGGGACGCACCACTTGTGACTCTCCGCGGATGTCGCGCCGCTGAAAAACAAAAAGAATGATTTGGGGGCGTTGGCTGCTACAAATAGGCCACCCCTAACGGGGTTTGAGGCATTCATGACCGGCCTGCTTTGTCCAGCTTCACTGCCTCCGTCGCGATCATTTGTGTGTCGCGTTCGTCGACTACACCATCCCCGTTCACATCGAGGCGCCTGTCGGAAACCGGTCCGTGCTTCAGTTGCCTGGCCACCGCAAAGGCGTCGAGGATGTCCACGCGTCCGTCGTGATTGATGTCTTCTTTTGCGAAAGCGGCCGGATTCGTGGGGGTACTCGGATTGAAGCGCGCAAAGTGTAAAGCAACGGCAACGATTACGGCTGTCGCGGCTGCGAGCCATGATAGAAATGGCCGCCACCTGAATCTCGCTTGGGTCTCCGGAGCGAGATGATTGCGAGCAGCGCGAAGAATGGTTTCGTCGACCGCAGGAGGCACGAAGATTGGTTCAGACCGCGATCGCTGAAGCACCGCCACGAGCTTCTCCGGAGCTTGCAGCCCTTGGTCGTCACCGCTGTTCTCAGCCATGTTCATTGCGATCAAAAGATTAAGTGTTTTCGACGTCTGAAAGGTTCATCGCTATTTGAAGTCTGGAATTTGGAGTTTCATTGCGAATTCAGAGTTTAGTCAAACAGCCGCTGCGTTTTCGGATTGCCTCTTAGCGTCTCGAGTGCGTTGTGCATTCTGGATTTGACGGTGCCCAGGGGGATATTCATGGCTTCGGCGATTTCAGCCAGGCTCAAGCCGTCAACGAAACGCAACAGGAGGACTTCGCGATGTTCTTCGGAGAGACAAGCTAGTACGGCCCCGAGTTCTTCGGTGCTACCCGGGGTGGCAATTGGGGCTGGCGCGCTATCGAGGGTAGCTTGCTCGGCATCACTTGATTGATAGCGCGCGGATTTGCGCCGTGCTGCGATGGAAAGGTTGCGCACGGCGGGGTAAAGGAAGGTCTTGAAATTTGCGGTGAGCTTGAAGCCTGGAAACTTGCGCAGCACGTAGAGAAAGGTTTCCTGCATGACGTCGAGAGCGGCATCATGATCTCCAGTGAAGCGGTGCGCCTGAGACACAACCCAATCGCGATAACGAAAGTACAGGACCTCGAAGGCCGTAGTGTCGCCGGAGTTAATGGCGGCGATCAACTCGGTATCGCTGCGGTCGTCGAGACTGTTTTTCGATGGCGTCTGCGTTTGCGCGCCAGTATTTGCGGCCATAGTGTTAGGCGCAAGCGTCGGAACGCGGGACCGTACGGCTGACCTCATTTTGGGAGGGCTGCAAAAGCGGCAGAGGACTGCTCGCACCCCAAGACGCTTCGCGAGGTTCGAAAACGTTCGAACGTCCGCCAGGTCTTGGAGTGCGCGCAGCCCTCTGCCGCTTTGGTTTCGGTCCATGACTGACCAGCCGACGCGGGACGTCCCGCGCTTCGCTCAAAAATTCGCGCCGCACCAATATCTGTTAAGCGCAAGAAGAGGTCTAAAGGTTCAACGTTTTCCGAGAATATTTAATTAGTTGACAGTTTTATTGGCCGTGCTGCTTAATGACGCAAACGCCGGTGAAGAATCTTCAAAAACCTACAAACACACTATGCAATGCAAGAACCATCCGAATGTTGCTGCGGTAGACCGTTGCGCGGGTTGCGCTGAGCCGTTCTGTCCGGATTGTCTGGTGGATGTTCATGGGCAGAAGTATTGCGGTTCGTGCAAGGTGATGGCGCTGAAGGGACAACCGATTGTTGTTGAAGAACCGACAATTCCCTGCAAAGAAGCGAACGAGGCGTTGACGTATGCCATTGTAGGGTTGTTTTGCTTTGGGTTCATCCTCGGGCCAATAGCTCTCGTTAAGGCGTCAAAAGCCAAGCAAATGATCGATGCAGACCCGAGGCTGCTTGGTGCTGGGAAGGTTACTGCGGCAAGGATTATCGGCGTGATTGCTATCATTGGTTCAGTCCTGGTGCTTATTGGGCGTTTTAGTTCGATGGCCTCGCGCTGAATTGACTATGGAGGTTTCCCCGGCACCTGCTCAAGCGCCCGGCGGGGTAATGTGCGCGCAGCACACAACAGTGCTTGCGGCCCACTCGTGCCAACGATGCGCGTTGCCAATGTGCGGCTTGTGTGCCTTTCAGTTTAACGGCCAATGGCTGTGCCCGAATTGCATTACTCAGGCCGCTGCCGCCGCTCCAGTACCTGCCTATCCCGCAGCGCGCCCTGCATATGGCTATCCTGCCGCGCAATATGCGCCGGTTTCGGTTGTGCCGGCGGGATCTCGTTGCGTTCAGCATCCGAACGTAGCCGCCACCCAGCAATGCAAGATGTGTGGAGGTTATATGTGCAGCACCTGTGATTTTGCCCTGCCCGGCGGTGCGCATATCTGTCCCACTTGCGCGGCCGCGCCTAAAACGAACCTTAGTCCTCGCCGCAAGAAGTTCATGATTTGGTCTTATATTCTTGCGGGCTGGTGTACGGTCGGCATGGCGATCCTGTTCAGCGGGGCTCTCGCGGGAATGGCCAGTAGCAAATCTGATCAGGAGGCCTTGGGTGGGGCCTTAATGATCTTTGTTGTGCTGCCATCAATTATTGGAACTTGCCTTGGCTTCAGCGCCAGAAATAAACACCTGCCAACGCCGATCTCCGTTTGGATCGCCACCATTTGGAACGTCATCATTTTGGCCTGTTTCGGGCTGCTGATGGTCATCGGAATGGCTAAAGGCTGATGTGGCGTAGGTCGGGGCTTACTTTTAACCACTATGGGAATGATAAATGTTAAGGTGTCGGATATTTCCGGCAGCCGCATTCACGACGTGGATGCGCCAGACGATGTAGCCATTAACCGGATCCTGGCGGTGCTGGTGGAAAGGATGAATCTGCCGATCAATAGCCCCGACGGCCAATTGATGAGTTACAAGCTTCATCACCGCCGAACCGGTTCGCAACTGTTGGATAACCAAACGCTGGCGGAGGCGCAGGTGACCGCCGGAGATGAATTACGGCTTCAGCCCGAGATTACGGCGGGAGCAGAGCGCACGTCTCCGAACGCGCGCGAATTTTCCGAGGCTCAATAGAAAATGCGCCGCGCGGCTACCTTTTGGGACGGTCGCACGTTCAGAGACGTGCGCTCCGGTGTGCCTGAATGATGCCCATGCAAACCGCTACCGCCATCTCCGCGAAAGAAGGGCGATTTGCGCGATTGGAGGCGATCGAGTGGTGGGACCAATCGCTGCTCTCACGCTCCAAATTCCTGGTGATCGGGGCAGGCGCTCTGGGCAATGAGGTTGTCAAAAACCTGGGATTGCTGGGAGCCGGAAACGTCGTCATCGCCGACATGGATCGCGTGGAATTGAGCAATCTTAGCCGCTCGGTTTTGTTTCGCGAGAGCGACGAAGGCAGTCTGAAAGCCGATTGCGCTGCCAAAACCGCGAGGCAGATCTATGGCGGGATGAATGTCAAAGCATTCAATGGAAATGTGCTGGCGGATTTGGGGCTGGGCTACTTTCGATGGGCGGACGTTGTAATCGGGGCGCTCGATAATCGCGAAGCGCGGGTATTCGTTAACTCGGCGTGCGCGCGGACGGGCCGTGCCTGGTTTGATGGCGGAATTGAAGTGTTACAAGGCATGGCCAAAGGATTCGCCCCACCTCGGACCGCCTGTTACGAATGCACCATGAGTCGGGTCGATTGGGACCTGATCAACAAGCGACGGTCCTGCTCGCTGCTCGCGCGTCGGGCGCTCGCTCAGCGAGGCACGCCCACGACTCCAACTACGGCTTCGATCATTGGAGCGATCCAGGTCGCCGAAGCGATCAAATATTTGCACGGTCTCGATTCGCTGGCTGGCGCCGGTTTTGTATTTGAAGGCTTGCAGCATTCCTCGTACAAAATGAAGTTTCAGATCAACCCCGATTGCCCTTGGCACGAGCCGCCGGCGCCAATTGAAGCCTTGAGCGGGTTTAATTCCGATTCGCCGTTGAGGGATGTCTGGGCCGAGGCATCCGGGCGGCTCGGCGGGTTGGATGCGCTGGATTTGTCCAGGGAGATCGTTGAAAAGTTGGAATGTCCCCGGTGCCGAACCGCGACTCCTGTGTGGCAGCCGGCCGAGAAGATTCACGAGGACCAGTTAACCTGTGCCTGCGGTCAGGAACGAGGCCCGGTTTTTTTGCATTCCATCACTGAAAACAGTGCTGCCCTGGAGCTTAGCCCGAAGCAGGCTGGATTGCCGGTTTGGGACATAGTTTGGGCAAGAAAAGGCGAGCAGTTTCTCGGACTGGAACTGGTCGGGGATAATCCGTGGCAAACATGAAAAAAGACAAAGACAAAGATCGCAAGGGCAAGGAAGGCAAAGAAGACTCGGACAAGTCATCGTCGTCCGCGTCCAACCAAACCTCGATGATTGCGGAGAAAAAAATAACGCTGCGCGAGAGTGACAGTGGGATAAAGCCCATTGGGCGCGATTTTCCGGGTCCGCGAGGTGCCGATGTTCCATTGCGGATCGCCATCGAGAAAAAAGCCTATGCCGAGTTGATAGCACACGCGAAAGAGTCCCTTGATCGGGAAGTGTGCGGCGTCCTGGCGGGGAATCTTTGCGAGGATGATGAAGGGTTGTTTGTCAGCGTTGAGGCGGCCATTCGCGGAACGGCGGCGTCCGAGGCGAGCACGCACGTGACCTTCACTCAGGCGACCTGGAATGCCATCCATAAAGTTCTCGAAGAGGATTATCCGAAGCTGAAGATAGTTGGGTGGTACCATACCCATCCGGGCTTCGGCGTGGAATTCTCGGACATGGACCTGTTCATTCAGAAGAACTTCTTTTCCGGTTCGACGCAGATAGCGCTCGTGACCGATCCTCTGAATGGCGCCGTAGCGATTTGTGTGAATGGGGAAGAGGGCGCGAAGTATCTTACCCGGTTCTGGGTGGATGGTCGCGAGCAGCACTCCAAAGTGCCAGCGCGGGAAACCGCCGGAAAGGACGGCAGCGGTGCCGCTTCGAGCGAAGGCATTGCGGGGGATTCTATACAGCGGCTGGAGACGAGAGTAACGCAATTGGTGCAGGCTCTGGATGAGCAGCGGAGGACGTTTCAAAACTTTCTCCTGTTTTGCGGCACGGTATTCTGCTTCGCGGTTTTGCTCACCGCAGGATACTTCATTTGGGGCATTTACACGGCGAGGTCGGACACGGATCGAGTGCGCCTCACTGTCGCGGACAGAGATGTGACCATGCCGACAGAGGTGTATAAGCAATTGGAAGCAAAAAGATTGACGTTGATCCCGGCGGAATTGGCAATGGCCGTGAAAGATCTGATGGAGCGGGCAAGTCTGGGCGCCTTTCCCACGGTAAGCGTTACCAATGCCCCGTCCGAGCCAGCAACAAATCCTCCGGGCAAAACGACTGATCCCGCAGCGGCAGGTCAGAGCGGGAAGGACGGCAAGGCAACGGCAAGTGGCATGAGCAATGCCCCTCCACCCGCGCCTAATGCGAGTCCAGACACGAAGCACTGAACACAATGAATCCGACCATTCGAATCACAAAAGAAGAAGCCACCAGTACCCAGGTCGATGATTTTCTAAAGCGCCAGATGAGCATGCGGGGAGACCCTGGCGTGACACGCGACCGCAGCCGGAAATGGTACTATCAAAGCTGGTTTGTCTTTATGATCGTTGGGGGCCTCGGCGCATTCCTGGCCTGGGCGATTATCGAGCCGATCTTCGACGACATGACGTACATTCAGGGGCCGATTTCCGAGATCAATCTGGAATCCGGCGACAAGAACGTCGGCCACTTTCAGGTGAAATCTCCGATCCTGGGAACAATCACAATTACGAATGCGGCTGCGGGGAAGGAAGAAACAATTACGCTGCTCAAAAGAACCAAAGTGCTGCAGCCAAACGGGACCAAAAAACCGCTTGATCCCGGCACGCTCGAGGTGGGCCAGAGGATTGGGATTTATACTGAATACATGCCCAGCAGAGATCAGGAAATGGCGCTGGGTTTCTTCGTGGATCTGTCACCCAAGCCTCAGTCGGCATCTCGCGAGAAGTTGACGCTGGCGCAGCTTTCCAGCCGTAGCCATGCCGCCGGGATGATGGTTTTTGCTTTGGTAGCGGGCCTGATCGGGCTTTTCGTGGGAGCTTCCGATGGCATTATCTGTCGCTTGCCCAGGCGCGCTATTCTTTGCGGCGCGGTCGGGTTGGTCGTTGGCATCGTAGGAGGGTTTATTTGCAGCATTGCGGCAGAACTTGCCTACGCTCCGCTCTCGAAACTGGCGCAATCGCAGGCCGGTGATTCTGAAAGCGCCCTTTCCACATTCGGTTTCGTCCTCCAGATGTTCGGACGCGGATTGGCGTGGTGCCTGGCTGGCGTGGCAATGGGATTAGGGCAGGGGATTGCACTGCGTTCGAAGCGCCTCCTCGCTTACGGTTTGCTGGGCGGCGTTGTCGGGGGGTTGCTGGGCGGGATTTTGTTTGATCCGATCGATATGATTTTGCTCGGACCCGATAAGCCCAGCGCTCACATCAGCAGGTTGATCGGTTTCACTGTCATCGGCCTGTGCGTCGGAGCGATGATCGGACTTGTGGAATTGCTGGCCCGAGATGCCTGGCTGCGGATGACGCAAGGGCCGTTGTCAGGAAAGGAGTTCCTCCTTTTCAAAGATGTGATGAACGTAGGCGCGTCGCCAAAGTCGGATATTTACCTGTTTAATGACGCGCTGGTGGCTAAGGATCATGCCATCATTCGCTCGATTGGGGATGAATGCGAGATTGAGGCGCGCGCGAGCACGCATCCTGTGCTGGTCAACAATCGGACCGCTACGCGTTCCCGGTTGCGGCATGGTGACAATGTCACCATAGGTCGCACTGTTTTCGTTTTTCAGAGGCGCAAAGGCTGATCAGTTATGTCGAACGAGGTTCTTTGCGCGATCTGCCAGACGCCGATTCTGCCTGAGGAAGCCAAAACTTCCTGCCCGGCGTGCAATGCCTCATACCATGCCGAGTGCTGGAATGAAAACGGCGGATGCGCCATTTATGGCTGTGCGCAGGTCCCCACGGTTGAACAGCGGAGGTCCATCGAGATACCAGTCTCTTACTGGGGGCAGGAAAATAAGCCGTGTCCTTCTTGCGGCCGGGAAATTCTGGCGGCGGCCGTCCGCTGCCGACATTGCGGCGCGACCTTCGCCTCCGCCCAGCCTCAGGATGCAGACTCGTTCCAGGCTCGGACAGCCCTTGAAGCCGAATTGCCAAAAATTAAAAAGACTGTGGTCTGGCTGTTTGTCTTTTCGGTATTGCCCTGCACAGCTCCCATCGGAGGTATCGCAGCGCTGATCTGGTACACCAGTCGCCGGAATGAAGTGGCCGCCTTGCCGGCTCTTTATCCCGCCCTTTCGAAAATCGGCATTGGTGTCGGCCTGGGGCAAACGGTTTTGCTCGTCCTTATGGCTATCTTATATAGTTTAACCCGCGTTGCGGCTTAACTAGAATACGACTTCGACATGCAAGCGCGTTTACGCCGACTTACAGCAGATTACACTCAAGTTTCACAACTTTTTTCGAACCATCCCTACATCCGCCTGCTCAAAACGGAGGGCTCGCCCCCCGAACGCTATCACTTCGCTTTTAATGTTCAGGGTTTGGTCCCAAGCGGCGAAGACGCTTTCGTTCCATCCGCCGTTCATCAGGCGGAGGTTTTTCTGCCGATGGACTATCCGCGGCGGCCACCCTTCTGCCGCATGTTGACGCCGGTTTTTCATCCAAATATCGATCCTCAAAAAATTTGTATCGGAGACCACTGGAGCGCGGGACAATCCCTGGCGCACATGATCGTGCGCGTTGCCGAAATGATCTGCTACCAAAGTTACAATTTGAAAAGTCCCCTGAATGCAACTGCCGCCGCCTGGGCCGAACAACATCCCGAGGCGCTGCCCTTGGAACGGTCTGACCTGTCCGTCGGGCTGTAAAAATCAGTTGCATCCCGGCCCAAAATGGTTACATTTGCCGCCTATATAGTAGATAGCTCGCCTCCAAACCTGGTGAATCTTCAGTTGAATCAGTTCAGTGATGATTTGAAACCCGATGGTCGGGAACAGTTAGTGAAAGGGGAGTCAGTCGAAAGTTAAGAGTCATCATGAGTACCAAATTGTTTGTGGGAAATCTTTCCTTCAACACAACCGAAAATCAGCTTCAGGATATGTTTGCCGCCCATGGCAACGTCCTCGAAGTGGATTTGATTATGGATAAGTTCACCGGGCGGCCTCGCGGGTTCGCTTTCGTGAGCATGGAAACCAAGGAAGCTGCCGATGCGGCAACCCAGGCGCTCAACGGCAAGTCCGTTGACGGCCGCGCGTTGACCGTCAATGAAGCCCGTCCGCGCGAAGAGCGCTCCGGCGGCGGCGGCGGTGGTGGCCGTGGTTATGATCGCGGCGGTGGTTACGGCGGCGGCGGTGGTGGTCGCGGAGATCGCGATCGTGGCGGCCGGCGCGAATACAGCCGCTAAACGATTTTTCCTTAATTCATGCGCGAGTTCCGAAAGGGACTCGCGCTTTTGCTTTATGCGTAGCAGCCGAGGGCAAGGCTCCAATTTTTCCAAGCTTTCGTGGTGTCGAGAGCCTCGTTATCTCGATTGCTACGCTATCGGAGCTTCAAAAAATTCTGCAGAATCGTCCGGCCGCTCTCAGTCAGAATGCTCTCAGGATGAAACTGCACGCCCCAAATCGGCAGTTGCTTGTGCTTGATTCCCATAATCTCGCCTTCTTGTGTCTCGGCTGTGATTTCCAGGCAATCCGGCAATGAAGATCGTTCGATTACAAGCGAATGATATCGCGTCGCTGGAAACGGATTGGGCATGCCTTCGAACAGGTCCTTTCCGTTATGTTTTATTAGCGACGTCTTCCCATGCATCATCCGGTAATTGACGATCACGTTTCCGCCGAATACATGCCCGATGCACTGGTGCCCAAGACAGACTCCAAGCGTGGGGGTGCTGGAGCTGAAGGTGCGAATGATCTCATTCGACAACCCGGATTCCTTCGGTGAACAAGGCCCGGGTGAAATCAAAATCCGCTCCGGCTTTAGCGACCGAATCCGGTCCAGATCGATCTGGTCATTGCGATGAATCTCCATCGTCACCTTCATCTCACCCAGATACTGGACGAGGTTGTAGGTAAACGAATCGTAGTTATCGATCACCAGGACCATGGGCCGAAACTATAGCACCGTTACAACGTTAAAAAAGTTAAAACGTTACAACGGACGCTACAAGTGTCCAGCTCCTACAGCTTCGAAATCGTCGCGATCACTTTCGGCATGAAGTCTTTCAGCACATCCTCGGTCGTAAGATCCTCGACTTCGCTCTCCACATTGGGCCCGACACCCTCTTTCCCCGCGCCGGAATGACCCGTGAAGGCTTTCGCGGTTGAGCCTACCGCCATCACGACCACATCCACTTTAACATCAATCTTTCGCGGCTTTTGTTTGTCGTCAGCCGTAACCTTTACGGTCATGGTCAGGATGAACCCCTTCTCATTCTTCTCCTTTGTAGAGAGCTTGCCATTGCTTTTCTCGTTAATCGCCTTTTCGACATAGTCCGTGACCGTGTCGGTTACGCCAGATTTGAGCTTCGAGTCGAAAATATCAACATTGCACTTAACGATGACGTAGGTCTTGTTAGCCATAGGATTTTGTTGGAAGCTTCTCATCCGGGCATATACTGTCAAGCCCCGAACGGAAGCTGAGTTTAGTCGCAAAAAGTATTCGTTCTGGCCATGTATAAAGGCTGAATCGTTTTTGACAACGGTCCTTTAGACCCACTGATTGACTACCACTTGCGCGCATCGTACGCTCTGATTGTATGGCCGACGTCACGGATCTTCCAAAGCCGCCGATTGGAAAGTTGCCTTTGCGCAAAGCGATGCCCCGCGACGAGTTCGAACTGCTCGCGCGCGAAATCTTCGCGCTGAAGAAGCAGCTTAATGCGGTCATCCTGGCGCACAATTACCAGGTGCCGGAGATTCAGGATGTGGCCGACTACGTTGGCGATTCTCTAGGTTTGTCACAGCAAGCGGCCGGCACGAAGGCGGATGTAATTGTTTTCTGCGGCGTTCATTTCATGGCCGAGACGGCAAAGATTCTGAATCCAGACAAAATCGTGGTGTTGCCGGATAAAGACGCCGGGTGTTCGCTCGAGCAAAGCTGTCCCGCTGATAAACTGGCAGAGTTTCAAAAAACCAATCCGAACTTCTGGACCATCGCCTACATCAATTGCAGCGCCGGCGTGAAGGCGCTTACCGACGTTATTTGCACGAGCGGAAACGTAGTCAAAATCGTCAACGCTGCGCCGAAGGATAAGGACATCCTGTTTGTCCCTGACGAAAATCTTGGCGCATGGGTAATGGAGCAAACGGGTCGGCCGATGACGCTATGGCGCGGCAATTGTTACGCGCACGTGGAATTTCGGCGCGACAATCTTCTCAGGCTAAAACGTTCATATCCGGAAGCCAAGGTCGTGGTGCATCCCGAGAGTCTGAAAGAAGTGCGTGATTTAGCTGACGCGATCTGTTCGACGGAGAAGATGATCACCTACTGCAAGAACACTCCGGGAAACCAATTCATCGTGGTCACGGAGTCTGGAATTATCCATCGGATGCAAAAGGAATCGCCTGAGAAAGAGTTTATTTGTGCGCCTGCGTTTGATGTGATGCGCATGCCGACGGACAACTGCCGTTGCAGCGAGTGCAAATACATGAAGATGAACACACTGCAGAAGGTGCGCGACTGCATGGTGCGATTGGCGCCACGAATAGAATTGCCGCCGGATATTATCAAGAGAGCGCGCCTTCCGATCGAAAGGATGCTGGAGATTTCCGCTGCCCCTTAAAGGAGGAACGGCGTTTCAGCGGATGGCGGAATCTATTCGGGCATCGAGTACCGACGCCTTTTTCGTTCCAGCAGATCCCTGTGCGACGCCGGTCTTTACGAAGTCATGAAGTTCCGGGGCTTTCGCGCGCAGTTCTTCCAACGAGGCGTTTTCGCAGAGGATCTTTCCGTCCGACGTTTTTACGGAATAGACCCTTCCTTTCGGCCCGGATTTGATCGTGATTTCACGTCCGCGGGTCTCGATGTAGCCCAAAACCAGGAAGTTGATTGAGGCTTGAATCTGCGCTGATTGTGCATCCTTTGTCGCGGTCGCGCTGGCAGGTTTGTTATCTGTTTTGTCCTCCGCCGCTACGAAAAGTGCCACTGCAAAGGCTGCCCCAAACATCACCGCCAGTTTGGTCTTCATATAGTAAAACTGGCACAGCAGGCCGAAAAATGCCAAGAGAAATCAATATGGAATTCTGTCAACCTTGTGCTGCCATTCCACGAACGCTTTGAGCGCTTCCGCATGCAGAAGCTGTTTCATCGGAATCTTTCGCCTGCGAATAGGAAGCGCGACTTCGCGATAAATGAAATCATCGTCGAAGGCGATGCTGGCAGCGTCTTCGCGGGTGTTCGCGTAATACACCTTTCTGAAGCGTGCCCAGTATACGGCCGATAGGCACATTGGACAGGGCTCGCAACTGGTGTAGAGGTCGCAATCATCCAGTTGGAAAGTCTTGAGCCGCTTACAGGCATCACGGATGGCGACGATTTCCGCGTGGGCGGTCGGGTCGTTGGTGGACGTAACCTGGTTGCAGCCGCGGCCCACGATCTTGTCGCCTCGGACCACCACGGCGCCGAATGGGCCACCCTGTCCACCGCGCATCATGTCGATGGACAGTCGGATGGCTTCGCGCATGAATTTGGATTTCATCGGAACAATTCTCCAATGTTCGTCTTTGCTGAGATTTGTTTTCCTCCTTCGAGGACTTTTTCAACTTTGCCACCGTTCCACTTGCGCAAGCGGTACAGCGCGGCGAAAGTGAAATCAGGGGCGGTGCCGCCTTGTCCGCCAACGAGTTCACTGCCGCGACGGACATTGTCCATCATCCAGGCCGGCAAGAGCAGGTGATAAGGATTGCGATTTACTTCGCCGACGTGAAACGTAGTGGCGGTGATCAGGTCGGCCAAATCCTGAGCGCTGATTTCCACCATTAGATTGGGATCCGTCATTTGACCCCAGAATTCTGTTTCAACAAGGAAACATCCAAACTCGGGAGGCATCTGCTTGAGCGCGTCCATTACGAGCAAATAGGTGCCGATATGCGTCGAGTTCCAATCGCGATCGTGCGGGAACATGATGACGCGGGGTTGTTGCTCCTTGAGTATTTTCAGAATAATGCTGACGCAGGTCGCCCAGTGCGCCGGATCCTGCTCGCGCGTCTTTGGATTGATCTTTTCAAGGCCGCCGGGAGCTGTCGTGATTAGATCGAACCCGATATATTTGCAAGCGGCCTGCAATTCCTTCAAACGTTCCGCCTGGCGCTCTTTCTTGCTGCCTTGAGTGACGGCAACATTGAGCAATTTCATTCCAGCTTCGCGCATGATCCGAAGGGCAATGCCACCAACGATGCATTCATCGTCGGGATGTGGTGCAAAGAAGAGAGCTTTGGGCGCGTTTGCGGCAAGTGCAGGCGCCGGGACGGGAGCAAAGCCGCCGAGTGGTAGCGATTTGCCTTCGTGAATTAGACGGTGGAATTCGAAGACCAACTTTTGGTAAGGATTCATTTTGAAATTTCGGGCAAGCTCGCTGCGGCCACGGCCTGGCCATGGCGCTTTTGTTTCTCGTCGGGAATGTGGAAGGAAATCCTTCGAGCGAGTTCAGCAAACTCTTGTTCGAGGACGGCTTTAGCGCTTTCGATAATGAGGTCGCCTCCGGGACCGGAGGTGACCCGGCCCAGGATCAACACATTTTCGAGATCGTAAAAGTCGAGAAAGTGAGGAATGGCATAACCGAGATAAGTGCCGATTGTCTGATAAATCTTTCCGGCACGCTGATCCCCATTATCCATTAGCTTCTGAACGTGCTTCAGCTTTTCGGGGAAACCCAGCTTGGGATCGACCTCGATTCCGGCGGGGCCCAAGAGGCGGGCGACGGCTTGTTGCGAGAAGTATTGAACGTTGCAGCCGTAGTCGCCGGACCACTCGTCACGCGGGGCATTCGGGTTGTAATCCAGTGGGACGAACGCTAATTCATTGATCCAGGAAGTGATGTTGCCGTCGGCGTTGACGTAACCGCCGGCGGTGCTTGTCCCCATCGAAAGGCCCAGAATCCGGTTTTTGTTCAGGGACATAGAGCCCGCCAAAGCAGTGACTTCGCCGTCGTTTACCACTTCAAAAGGAACGTCCTTCCACGCCCTTTTGACTTCGAGAAAAAGATCGCGCACTCGTTTTTTGAAAACTTCCGGCGGGACGCCGCGAAAGAGAGAAGCGACCTTCACGCGGTTGTCCACGTAGATGCCGGCTGCGCTGCCGCCGATGGCATCGACTCGCGGCAGATGATCGGCAGCTTTGCGCAGAGAATCCATGATCCCTTCGAAATGATATTGCGGGTCGGGTTGGAAGTAGGGATCCCACACGGTTTCTTCGCTGAAGACGACTTTGCCATCGATGATTGCGGCCGCCTTGCGATCGCTTCCCCCAAGGTCAAAACCGATACGGCAGCCGTCCAGGTGGCGGCCCAAAGACGTGGCACTGCGATGCTCGTGCGGCAGTTTGTCCGTGTGTGTCACCTCGATCGGATGATCGAACATCTTTTCGGCAACGATCTCCGAATCGAATTTACCGGTCGGCGTTTCGCGATAATACGTGGCGAGTTTTGAGGCAAGGGCAGGGGGACCGTCGAAATGGATGCGGAAGCCGCCGCGTGACCAGAGCAGAAATCTTACGATGCGCTCGAGGTAAATGAAATTGCCGGCGGACCGGGGGTCCGAGTCGGGAAATGCTCGGGTTTCGAAATGGGAAACATTGCCATTGTTTTGTTCGAGGGCGATACGGACGGGAGTGGCCTTGCCGGAGGTCTGTACGGCTTCCTGAAAAGCGCGATTCGCGAGGATTCCCGGACGAAAGGCCGGGTCCAGAGGCGGCCGGACTTTGGGTGCGACGAGGGGCAGGCCGTTATTGTTCATCAAGCGCGGTGGTTTTAATTGAAGTGAGGAAGGACTTCAAGCTTCTAGCCGGACCTGTCTGGTGGGTCGGACTGGTCAGACGAGTCGGACAAGTGAAACCCGGAGAGTTCTTTTGCGGTTTGGAAGCGCATCCCTATACTGGCGGTCTGAATATGAGCCCAGCAGAGACTCAGCCATCGCCTTCGTCGGCGGTACCGCGACCATTTACCAAGCTGATGGCCGCAAACCGGTCGGAAATAGCGATTCGTATTTTCCGCGCCGCGACGGATCTGGGCTTGCGAACGGTCGCAATTTATGCGGCGGAGGATCGGTTCAGTATTCATCGGTTCAAGGCGGATGAAGCGTACCAGGTAGGGAAGGGGAAAGGTCCGATTGGGGCTTACCTGGACATACCGGGAATAGTCGCACTGGCGAAAGAGACCGGAGTGCACGCGATTCACCCGGGATATGGCTTTCTGAGCGAAAATGCGGAGTTTGCCAGAGCGTGCATTGCGGCCGGTCTTACCTTTGTCGGTCCGCGCCCGGAGCTGCTGGAGATGATGGGGGACAAGACCACCGCGCGAGCCTTGGCACAGCGGATCAAGGTTCCGACACTGCCGGGGACGGAAGCGGCGATCACGGATCGTGAAGAGGCGCTGAAAATTGGCCGGGAGATCGGCTTTCCGCTGATCATTAAAGCAGCGTTCGGGGGCGGCGGCCGAGGAATGCGAGTGGTGCAGAAGCAGGTTGATCTGACAAAGTTGCTGGATGAAGCACAAGCGGAAGCCAAGAGCGCATTTGGCAACGCAGCGGTATTTCTGGAGAAATACATTCCTCACGCCAAACACATCGAGGTGCAGGTTCTAGGCGATCAACATGGAAACGTCATTCATCTGCATGAGCGCGACTGCTCGGTTCAGCGACGGCATCAAAAGGTGGTCGAAGTAGCGCCGAGCTACGGGCTTCCGGAAGAAATCATTCGCGAGTTGTGCGATGCTGCAGTGCGTATTGCGCGCGAAATTCGATACGACAACGCCGGGACGATCGAGTTTCTTTACGATTTGGATAAGCACGAGTGGTTTTTTATTGAGATGAACCCTCGCATCCAGGTTGAGCACACCGTGACAGAGGTGATTACAGGGCTGGATCTGGTTCGCGCGCAGATTCTTTCCAGCACAGTGGGATCCGAAGCTTGGAATTCACGTGACTTGAAGTCGCGG
>JADMIO011089319.1_pt1 | contig 64384 bp, 39 predicted proteins | sample 8958161 | NCBI WGS metagenome assembly JADMIO01 (sample SAMN16585339, study PRJNA669376) | soil metagenome | isolation source: Crop rotation soil | place: USA: Cullars Rotation, Alabama | collected 2011 | reverse complement strand
CCGAAATCCGAAATCCGAAATCCGAAATCCGAAATCCGAAATCCGAAATCCGAAAAATGCCCCAAGGATCGAGACTTGGAGACTTCGCGGAGGAAACTCAGGTTCAAACTTAGCACTGGAGTTTTTCTTCAGATTTCGGATTTCGGGTTTCGGATTTCCGCCGCCCGGTTGCGCTCCGCCCCGGACTGTGGTAATGGCGGCGGCGTCAGGGAATATTTCGCCGCGGATGCCATCGCGGCTTGGGTTTCCGACCCTGCTGTTGGTTTTGGTGAGAGATCAGCTCGGGTCACATTCCTCATCGGCTGCGCAGCCTGCGCTCTCTTTCGTTTCCTTGGAACGTCGTCTCGAGCGCCCGCGCTTTTCCGCTATCATGCAATCGTCCATTTCCACCGCGCCCCTCGGCGCGCCCGCCGTCGCGCCTTCGCCTTTCGCGCAGCTCGGGCTCATCGCTCCGCTCGTCACCGCCCTCTCGGCCAAGGCCTACACGGAGCCGTCCCCCATCCAGTCCCAGGCGATCCCGCCGCTTCTGGCCGGCCGCGATCTCCTCGGCTGCGCCCAGACCGGCACCGGCAAGACGGCCGCCTTCGCGCTGCCCATCCTGCAGCGCCTGCACGCCGCCCCCAAGGTCCGCACGCCCTTTGCGCCGCGGGTGCTCGTCCTGACCCCGACCCGCGAACTGGCGGCGCAGATCGGCCAGAGCTTTTCCGACTACGGCAAGCACCTGAAGCTGCGCCACGCGGTCATCTTCGGCGGCGTTGGCCAGAACCCCCAGGTCGCCGCGCTGCGCCAGGGCTGCGACATCCTCGTGGCCACGCCCGGGCGTCTGCTCGATCTCCATTCGCAGGGCTATCTCAAGCTCGGCCAGCTCGAGGTCTTCGTCCTCGATGAAGCCGACCGCATGCTCGACATGGGCTTCATCCACGATGTCCGCAAGGTCATCGCGATGCTGCCGGCCCAGCGCCAGACGCTCTTCTTCTCCGCCACCGTGCCGGAGCCGATCCTCGAGCTCTCGCGCTCGCTGCTGAAGGATCCGGTCAAGGTCGAGGTCACGCCGCAGGCCACCACGGCCGAGCGCGTCGACCAGCGCATCTGCTTCGTCGAGCGCGCGCAAAAAGTGCCGCTCCTCATCGACCTGCTGAACAAGCATCTCGACCAGCTCACGCTCGTCTTCATCCGCACCAAGCATGGCGCGAACAAGCTCGCCACCCAGCTCGAGCGGGCCGGCCTGCCGACCTCGGCCATCCACGGCAACAAGTCGCAGAACGCCCGCACCCGCGCGCTGGAGGACTTCCGCGCCGGCAAGCTGCGTGTGCTCGTGGCGACCGATATCGCGGCCCGCGGGCTCGACATCAAGGGCGTGGGCCTGGTGGTGAATTTCGATCTCCCGGACGAGCCGGAAAGCTACGTGCACCGCATCGGCCGGACCGCGCGGGCCGGGGCGGCTGGCCTTGCCATCGCGCTTTGCGACATCGAAGACCGCGTGCCGCTGCATCAGATCCAGCGCCTCATCCGGCAGAATCTGACGCCGATGACCGACCACCAGTGGCACTCGGAGTCGACCCAGCAGAACGTCCTGGCCCGGCATTACCACGGCGCGCCCCCGGCGCGACCGAGTGGCGGTGGCGGCCAGGGCCATAGCGGCGGCCGCGGCGGGCAGCAGCGCTCACGCCGCAGTGGCGGCGGAGGCGGCGGTGGGCGGAATCACTACGCGCGCCGGTAGCGGAAAGGCACGAGGCAGGAGGCAGGAGGCAAGCCTCCTGTCATCTACTGGCCAGCCTTCTTCGCCTTACGGGCAGCCTTGGCCGCGGCCTTCTCGGCGTCATCGAGCTTGCCGTCCTTGTTCGTGTCGAACTTCGCGAGCCGGTCGGCCTTCCTGGCTTGCTTGTCGGCCCTGGCTTTCGCCTTCTCGGCGTCGTCCAGCTTGCCGTCCTTGTTGGCGTCGTACTTCGCGAGGCGCTCCGCCCGCTTGTCCGCCTTCCGCTTGGCCTTCTCGGCGTCATCGAGCTTGCCATCCTTGTTAGTGTCGTATTTCGCCAGCGCCTTTTTGCCTCCGCCGCGCTTGGCCAGGTCGGCTTTCATCGCGGCGCGCTCGGTGTCATCGAGCTTGCCGTCTTTGTTCGTGTCGTACTTTTGCTGAAATCCCGGCAATTTACCGGCGGGCGCGGCCGGTTCGGCGGCAATGACAGGCGCGGTCAGGAGGGTCGCCAGGACGAGGGAAAGTGTCTTCATAGGCACCATCATTGAATTGCCACCCCCAATGTCAACGGACGCCCCCGGTCACCAGTTCTCCAAGTCACCGTCTCCACCCTCCACCCTCCACCCTCCACCCTCCTGCCTGCATTTTTCCCGGAGCTAGACGCCTCCTTTGCCGTCTAGTTGAATGCGACCGCTCGTCGCATTCATGAACGCATCCTTTTTTCGCGGCCTCGGAGCTCTCTGCGCGGGGCTGCTTTTCCTGCCCACGACCCAAGCTCAGCCGGCGCCCAAGCCGCGCACCATCCCGGAGGCGCTCAAGGGCTGGGAGGAGTGGGCCACCTGGGACGACCGGCTGCGCGATTGCCCGCCCTCCTATGCCGACGCCAAGGTGCGGCAATGCTTCTGGCCCTCGCGGCTGGGGCTGCAGGTCGACAAGGCCGGCGCGCGCTTCGATCTCACGTTGACCGTCTTCGCCGAGACCTGGGTGCCGCTCCCCGGCGGAACCGACGCCTGGCCCGCGGAGGTCAAGGCGAACGGGAACGCGCTCCCGGTCATCGAGCGCAACGGTCTGCCCGCGGTCCGGCTCGTGCCCGGCGTGTGGAAGATCGAGGGCGCCTACCGCTGGGCCGAAATGCCGCAGCGGCTCGTGCTGCCCAAGGAGGTCGGCATTCTCGCCCTGAACGTCGAAGGCAAGGCCATCGAGGCGCCGGTTTGGGACGCCAGCGGCACGCTCTGGCTCAAGCGCGACGGCTCGACCGAGGAGACGGACAAGGACTTCATCTCGGGCAAGGTCCACGCGCAGCTGGAGGACGGCATTCCCATGTGGTGGCGGGTCGAAATCGAGCTCGTCGTCTCCGGCAAGAGCCGCGAGGAGGACTTCGGCCACATCATTCCGGAAGGCTGGAAAATCGCGACCGCCGAGGGCCCGCTGCCCATCGCGATCGACAACTCCGGCCAGCTCAAGGTGCAGGTCCGGGCCGGCAAATGGACGCTCAAGGTCGAGGCCTTCCGCTCGGACAATCCGAAGGAGATCAAATACGCCGCCGGGGCCAGCCCGGCCACCCCCGACCAGCTCGTGGCCTTCCAGGCGCGGCCCGATTTCCGCCTCGTCGAGATCACGGGCGCGCCCTCGATCGATGTCTCGCAGACGAGCTTCCCCGAGCGCTGGCGCGCGCTGCCGGTCTACCGCTGGGAGACGAAGGGCGCGCTCAAGCTGGAAGAGCGCCAGCGCGGCATGGGCCAGCTCAAGCCGGCCGGCCTGACCATCGCGCGCGAGCTCTGGCTCGATGAAAACGGCCGCGGCCTGACCTTCCGCGACCGGCTTAACGGCGCGCAGCAGCAGACCTGGCGGCTCGATGCGGCGGCCGGGCAGGATCTCGGCTCGGTCCGCAATGCCGGCCGCGGGCAGCTCATCACGCGCAATCCGCAGACCAAGGCCCCGGGGGTGGAGATCCGGACTCGCAATCTCGCGCTCGAAGCCACCGGCCGGATGGCGCGCAGCTCGGGCTTTTCCGCCACCGGCTGGGAGGCCGATGCGGACAGCCTCGTGACCACGCTGCACCTGCCGCCGGGCTGGCGGCTCTTCGCACTGCGCGGCGCCGACTACGTGCGCGGCGATTGGGTCACGGCCTGGACGCTGCTCGATCTCTTCCTCGTCCTCATCTTCACGCTGGCGGTCTTTCGCCTCTTCGGGATCCCGGCCGCGGCCATCGCGCTGGTCGGATTCGTCCTTTCCTACCACGAACCCGATGCTCCGCGCATTCTCTGGCTCTGCCTCCTGGCCTCGGTCGCGCTGCTGAAATACGCGCCGGAGGGCTGGATGCGGAAGGCCGCCGGCTTCCTGCGCCTCGGGTTCATTCTGCTGCTGCTCATCGCGCTCATTCCGTTCGTCATCCAGCAGGTCCAGCAGACCATCTATCCGCAGCTGGAATCGCTTCGCGCCACCAGCTACCGGGGCATCGGGATGCTGGGTGGGATGGCGGACAATCGCGCCTATGCGCCGGCGCCGGTCTATCGGGAGGAGACTGAGTCGAGGGACGGCGCGACGGTGGAGATGGATCGGGAGCAATCCGACAAGCCGGTCACTACGCCCCCGCCGCAGCAGCAGGTGCCGCAGCGGAGCTTGCCGCAGGCCTCGCCCGTACCGTTGCTGTCGAAGAAGGGCCGTGCCCTTTCGCAGAGCTACAGTGCGAACGAGAACCTGCAGTTCGACGCCAAGGCCCGCATCCAGACCGGCCCGGGCGTGCCGGAGTGGTCCTGGCGCGTCGCCACCTTCGGCTGGAATGGCCCGGTCGAATCCGGGCAGCAGGTGCATCCGATTTACATCCCGCTTTGGCTCCAGCGCATCATCACCATCGCCCGCGTCGCGGCTCTCCTCGCCCTGGCCGGGCTGCTGGTCGGCGCTCGGCAGCTGATCGCCAAGCTCGCTCCCATGTTTGCCAAGGCCGCCCCGCTGCTGCTGGCGGGCTTCTTCCTCGGGTTCGCGCCGTCATCAGTCCGGGCCGAGTTCCCGGAGCAGTCCATGCTCGACACGCTGCGGGCCCGCCTGAATGAGGTGCCCGATGCCTTCCCGCGGGCGGCCGAGATTCCCCTGGCCACGCTCACGCTGAGCGAGCGGCGACTGGTGCTGGAGGCGGAGATCCACGTGGCCGCGCGTTGCGCCGTGCCGCTGCCCGGACGCCTGCCCGCCTGGTCGCCGGTCGCGGTCCAGGTCGATGGCAAGCCGGAGGCCGCGCTCCGCCGCGAGGGCGGCTCGCTCTGGCTCGTGCTCAGCGAAGGCATCCACAAGGTGCGCGTGGAAGGACTGATCGGCGAAGCCACCGATTGGGAATGGACCTATCAGCTCCGCCCGCGCCGCGTGAAAGTCGAGGCCGCCGACTGGACCTGGACCGGCATCAAGCCCGATGGCACGCCGGAGGCGCAAATCTTTTTCGCGCGCAAGCAGAAGGCGGTCCCGACGACGGCCAGCGCGGCCGCCTACGATCGCAAGGATTTCCAGGCCATCGTGCTGGTCGATCGCGAGATCGAGTTCGGCCTGCAGTGGCAGGTGCGCACCCGCGTGACGCGCCTCTCGCCCGGCGGCAAAGCGGTGGCTTTGCGCATTCCGCTCCTCCCCGGCGAGAGCGTGCTCACGGCCGGGGCGGTCGTGAAGGACGGCGTCATCGATGTGCGACTCGGCGCCGGGCAGCAGGCCTTCGAGTGGGAAAGCGGCCTGGAGCCAGTGGAGAAGCTCGAACTGCAGACGCGCACCGGCGACACGTGGGTGGAGAAGTGGCAGATCCTGCCCTCGCCCATGTGGAACGTGAAGCTGGCCGGGTTGCCACCCATCTTTGAAGCTGGCGTGGCCGATCTCGTGCCGGTCTGGCAACCCTGGCCGGGCGAGAGCGTGCAGCTGGCCATCGGCCGGCCGGAAGCCGTGGCGGGCGCGACGGTCACGGTCCGGCGGGCGGTGCATGAGATCGAGGCCGGGGATCGCCTGCGGAAATCCAAGCTCACACTCGCGCTCAACTGCAGCCTGGGGGAGGATTTCGCCATCACTCTGCCGGCCGCCGCGGAAGTGACCGCGCTGACCTCGAACGGCAAGGCCATGCCTGTGCGCAAGGATGGCGCCAAGGTCATTCTGCCGCTCCGCCCGGGCGAGCAGAACGTCGTCCTGGAATGGAAGCTGGCCGAGCCGCTGACGACCGTCCTGCGCGCGGAAGAGGTCCGGCTGCCGGTCGAGAGCTCGAACATCCAGACGATCATCAACCTCAAGCCCGAGAAGCGCTGGCCGCTCTGGGTCAGCGGCCCGCAGCGCGGGCCGGCCATCCGCTTCTGGGGCATTCTCCTTTGCGCGGCCGTGGCGGCCTATGCGCTCAGTCGTGCGCCGCAAAGTCCCATGGGCACGGCCGAATGGTTCCTCCTGTGCGTCGGCTTGACCCAGGCCTCGGTGGTGGGGGCGCTCTTCGTTATCGGCTGGCTTTTCCTCCTGACCTGGCGGGGCACGCCGCGCTTCCAGGGGCTCGAGCGCTGGCAGTACAATCTGGCCCAGGTGGGCATCGCCGGACTCACCCTGGCCGCGCTCATCATCCTCGTGACCGCCGTCTCGGCCGGCCTTCTCGGCGCGCCGGAGATGTTCATCACCGGCAACAGCTCGAATGCGTACGCGCTGCGCTGGTCGCAGGCCCGCGGTGAGGCCGTCCTGCCGCAGCCCAGCCTCGTGACCATCTCGATCTGGTGGTACCGCCTCTTCATGCTGCTCTGGGCCCTTTGGTTGGCCGCGGCCCTCTTGAAATGGCTGCGCTGGGGCTGGCAGAACATCAATGCCGGGGGCTTCTTCCGTCCCGCCCCCGCCAAGGTGGTGGAGGTGCCGGTGCCGCCGCCGTTGCCGGCCACCGAACTGCCGCCCCCGCTGCCGCCGCAGCCCGAGGCCGGCGCGCAGGGCTGAGTCTCAGCTTGGCGGACCACCGGGGTCCGCCGCGCGGTGCCCCTGCGGAGGGCTTTGGCAGAATTCTGTCATTGATTTCACCCCCCGCTTCGGGGGTCGGTAGCCGGGGCGGCCGATAGCCCTCGGAAGCTGATGGCTACAGGGCTCGGCGCGATTTTATGAAGGCGCCGGGTCGGGTTCCGAAAGGCTGCGCTGACTCCGGGTTGGCTCGCAGAAAATAGCGAGTTGGCACGGGCTTGGCATGGCGGCTGCATTATGCCTGATCCGCAGACATTTGTTGTCAGTCTCGAACTGGCAGGCGCGGGGCGGTGCATCGCCCAGAACGGCGCGCCGCCATCGGACGGGAAGCAAGTGCGTTGTTGTTGGACGCAGTCATCCCTGAATGAAAAACCTCGTATCCTTTGGCGTCGCGCCCTCGTGCCGTGATGCCCGCCCATCCCGGGGCGCCCGCCGGGTTCTCGTGGCCGCGGCGCTCTTTTGCGCGGCAATTCTCCCCGCCCGGGCCACCACGCTCGCGGAGACGGATTTCACCCGCCAGGTGGCACAGGCTGAGAAGGTCTTCGTCGCCGATGTCCTCGCCACCCGCAGCGACTGGGCCGGCCAGGGTGCGAAACGCCGCATCGCCACCTACGTGCGGGTGCGGGTCGTCGAGGCGGTCAAGGGCGAAGCGAACGGCGAGTTCGAACTCGATTTCACCGGCGGCACGGTCGGCGAGGAAACCCTGCGCATCTCCGGCATGCCGCTGCCCAAGGCGGGTGAGCGGGAAATCTTTTTCGTCAGCGGCAACGGCGTGCAGCTCTGCCCGCTGGTCGGCTTCTGGCACGGCCGGCTGAAGATCTGGCGCGGCGGGAGCGTTGCGGAGGATCGCGTTTGCCGGCACGACGGCCGCCCGCTCATGCAGCTGGCGGAGGTGGGCCGCAGCTCCGAGAAGGACCGGCCCGCGCCCACCGTGGAGCGCGGCTTCGAGGCCGGCATGACCGTGAGCGAATTCCTCGGGGCCGTCCGCACCGAGGTGGCCGCGCAGCAGGGAGGGAACCGCTGATGAACCTCCGCACCCTTTTCCCGGTTCTTGCGCTCGGGGCCCTTGCCGCCGTGCCTGTCGCCCGCGCCTACGATCTCAGCGGCCAGCGCTGGTCGGCGAATACCAACATCGTCATGAACCTCGGCCTGGGCACGCCGAGCACCGCGCTCCTGGACGGCTCCGCGAGCTGGGACCAGGTGGCCGCCTCCGCCCTGGCGATCTGGAACGCCAACCTCGGCTCTGGCGTCCAGTTTTCCTGGCAATCCTTCAGCGGCTCACCCGTCGACAACAACGGCCGCAGCGAAGCCGGCTTCACCAGCAGCGTTTTCGGCCAGTCCTTTGGCGGCGCGATCGCGGTCACCATGATGCGCTGGCGGAACAACATGTTCACCGAGACGGACGTCTGTTTCGACGTCACCCGCCTCTGGAATTCCTATCGTGGGAACCAGCAGGGCAGCGTCATCGATTTCCGCCGCACTGCTTTGCACGAGTTCGGCCACGCCCTCGGGCTCGACCATCCCGACCAGGCCGGGCAGAGCGTGACCGCCATCATGAACAGCGTGATCAGCAATCCTGACACGCTGCAGGCCGACGACATCAGCGGCATTCGCGCCATCTACGGTGCGCCCAGTGGAGGCGGCACGCCGACCCCCACGCCCACCCCGACGCCGACCCCGACGCCTCCGCCGACCGGCAGCTCGGGCCGGCTCATCAATGTCTCCTCGCGCCTGCAGGTGTCGTCCGGCGACCGCGTGGCCATCGCCGGCTTTGTGGTCAGCGGCACCGCCAGCAAGCGCTTTGCGGTGCGCGCCCTCGGGCCGTCCCTGTCCGCCTTCGGCATTGCCGCGCCGCTCGCCAATCCTGCCCTGCGCCTCCTGCGGGCGGATGGCGCCGAAGTCGTCAGCAATGACAACTGGCAGGCGGGTTCGAGCGCCACGGCCCTCTCCGGCGCCGGCCTGGCCCCGACCAACGGGCTGGAAGCCGGCGTGGTCGTCACGCTCACGCCGGGCAGCTACTCGGCCGTCGTCTCCAGCGCGAGCGGCGCGGCTGGCATCGCCATTGTCGAGGTCTACGAACTCGATGGCGCCGGCGGCGCACGCGCCGTCAATCTCTCCACCCGCGGTTACGTTGGCGCGAACCAGGAAAACCTCGTGGGCGGCTTCGTCATCAGCGGCGGTTCGCGCAAGGTCGTGATTCGCGGCCTCGGACCCTCGCTGGCCGCCTTCGGCGTGGCTGGCGTCCTGGCCGATCCCACCCTCTCGATTCGCAATGCCGCGGGGGCGGAGATCGCCTCGAGCAACAACTGGCAGTCGGGTTCAACCGCGAGCCAGCTGGCCGCCCTGGGCCTCACGCCCACCTCGGCCGCCGAAAGCGCGCTCGTCCTGACTCTGACCGATGGTTCCTACACCGCCGTGCTCAGCTCGGCCGCGGCCGGGCAGACCGGCATCGGGCTCTTTGAAGTTTACGAGGTGAACTGAAGCCTCGTGCCTCGTCGCAATTGTTAGAGGATTGGATGCGGAAGATCAGCCCGCCGGAGCGGTCCGGCGGGCTCTTTCGTGGCACGGGCGTCCCGCCCGTGGGGAGCCAGCGTAGAAGCCCGCAGCGGGCGTCCCGCTCCTGGCGCCTCATGGGCAAGATGCCCATGCCACCTCCCCCAGCCGCCTCTCAAACGTGATGCCGCAATCGGGCGGGAAATGCTTCTGGCTGTCGCCGCGCAGCTTGGGGGCGTGGTCGCGCACATAGGCGTCGAAGGCCTCGCGCGAGGGATAGGTGTAATGCGCCTCGACCGCCGGGCCGGCTGCGGGGTCGCCCGTCTCCAAGGAGCAGACCGTGGCGGTCAGCGCGCCGTGGGCGATCATGGCCTCGGTGTGGTGCGGCACGAGCCAGGCGAGGTAGGCCGCGCGCTGGGCTTCGTCGCGGCAGGTCGCGCGCACCGAGTAAAACACTTTCTTCATGGCGGGATTTCGGCTTCGGATTGTCCGCTCGTCAGGGGCGGGGGTGCGGCGCACACTCGCGCGCAAAATCTGAAATCTGAAATCTGAAATCTGAAATGGCCCGCAACTACCGGTACTACGATCTCATCATGGCGGCTTTCGTCACGGTGCTGCTGTGCTCCAATGTCATCGGCGCCGCCAAGATCGCCCAGGTGGGCGGGTACACCTTCGGTGCGGGGATTCTGTTCTTTCCGCTGTCCTATCTCTTCGGCGACGTTCTGACGGAGGTTTACGGCTACGCTCGGGCGCGCAAGGTCGTCTGGGCCGGTTTCGGCGCCCTCATCTTCGCCTCCGTCATGAGTGCGGTCGTGGTGGGCCTGCCGCCAGCGACGGGCTGGCCGCATCAGGCAGCTTACGAGACCGCCTTCGGCTCGACCTGGCGCATCGCGGCCGCCTCGCTCGTCGCCTACTTCTGCGGAGAGTTTTGCAATTCCTACGTCCTGGCCCGGATGAAGGTCGCCTCGGAGGGCCGGCACCTGTGGGCCCGCACCATCGGCTCGACCGTCGTGGGGGAGGCGGTCGACACGCTCATCTTTTATCCGCTCGCTTTCGCCGGCGCCTGGGACAATGCGCTGCTCTTCAAGGTGATGATTGCCAATTATCTCCTGAAGACCGGCTGGGAGGTCGTGCTCACGCCGGTGACCTACCGCATTGTGGCCTTTCTGAAGCGGGCCGAGAGCGAGGACCATTTCGACCGCGGGACGGACTTCACGCCGTTTTCGCTGAAGACATAGGGGCTCCGCGTGCGGCCGGAGGTGGCCCGGATTGGACGTCACTTTCGCAGTCGAAGTCGAGCCGCAGGACGAGTGCCTTTCCCATCTGCGGGACGCCGCCGTCCCAATCCCGCCCAGGCCGTGCCAGCCTCTGCGATTGGCAATCCCGGCGGCCAGTGTGGGGGGCGCCCATTTTCCTCTGATCGCCTTCTGGGCACGGAGCCTGCGCCTCGCGCGGGAAACTTCGCAATTCCCATGCGCTTCGCCTTCCGCCGCCTGCTCAAGTCCCCCGCCTTCACCCTCCTCGCGGTCCTCACGCTGGCCATCGGCGTGGGCGCGAACACGGCCGTCTTCTCGGTCGTGCACGCGGTCCTGCTGCGGCCGCTGCCCTATCCCGACGCCGATCGCATCGTGCTCCTGCGCGAGCGCTCCTCGCTCTTCGACAGCGGCTCCGTCTCGTTTCCGAACTACCAGGATTGGAAGGATGGCTCGCAATCGTTCACCGACATGGCGCTCTTTCGCCGCGAGCAGCTCAATGTCGCCCGCCTCGTGACCAACGGCGGCCCCGCGCCCGAGCCCGAGCGCCTGAGCGGCTGCCGCGCCACGGGCAATCTCATCTCGATCGTCGGCCTGCTCCCGCAACTCGGCCGGACCTTCACGGCCGAGGAGGACACGCCGGCCGGCCCGCGCGCGGCCATCATTTCCGAGGCGCTTTGGCAGCGGCTCTTCGACGGCTCGCCAGAGGCCATCGGCCAGCGGCTGATGGTCAATGGCATCGAGCGCACGGTGGTCGGCGTGCTGCCGCCGGCCATGCAGGTGCCCTCGCGCACCGAGATCTACATTCCGCTGGGCGAGCTGCGGGCGCAGCGCAACACGCTCAACCGCGGCGCGCACGGCGGCTATTCCGCGCTCGGCCGGCTCAAGCCCGGGGCGACCATGACGCAGGCGGCGGCCGAGCTCGATGTCATCGCGGCCGCGCTCGAGAAGAAGTATCCCGAGACCAACAGCCACCGGCGCGTGCGCACGTCGACCCTCTTCAGCGCGGTGGTCGATTCCTACAAGCAGAGCCTCTGGCTGCTGCTCGGCGCGGTCGGCGCAGTCCTGCTCATCGCCTGCGCCAATGTGGCCAATTTGCAGCTCGCCCGCGCCGCCACCCGGGCCAAGGAACTCGCCGTCTGCTCGGCCCTCGGCGCCGGGCGGAGCCGGCTCATGCGCGAGCTCTTCACCGAAAGCGTGCTCCTCGCGCTGATGGGTGGCGCGGTCGGCGCGCTGGTCGCGACCTGGAGTCTCTCGGCCATCCGCGCGGTCAGTCCGAACACCGTCCGCTTCCAGGAAACGCAGATGGACTGGGTCTCCTTCGCCGTGGCGGCCGGGATCGCCCTGGTCGCCGCCGTGCTGGCCGGCGCCTGGCCGGCCTGGCGCGCTTCCGGCGATGCCTCCCTGACCAGTCCGATGCAGGAAGGCGACGCCCGCGGCGCCTCGGGCGGCCCGCGCCGGACCCGGGCGCAATCCATCCTCGTCGTGACCCAGGTCGCGCTGGCCCTCGTGCTTCTGACCGGCGCCAGCCTGCTCATCCAGAGCCTGCGCCGCGCCATGGAAGCCCCGCTCGGTTTCCGCTCCGACAACCTGCTCATGGTCCAGCTCTCGCTCCCGCAGGCGCGTTATCCGGAGGCCGACCAGCGCGGGCAATTCGCGGCCACGCTGCTCGAACGCATCAAGGGACTGCCCGGCGTCGCGTCCGTGGCCCACGGTGACAATGTCCCCTTCGATGACAGCAGCAACGACAGCTACTTCCACGTCACCGGCACCCCGCCCGATGTCCTCGGCAAGGAGCCCGATGCGGAGATCGCCTTCGTCTCGCACGACTTCTTCCGCACGCTCGGCATCCCGCTGGTGCGCGGCCGCTTCTTCGGCCCGCAGGATCATCCAAAGTCGCCCCGGGTCATCATCATCGACGACTCGCTGGCCGCGAAATACTTCCCCGGCGTCGATCCGGTCGGCCGGCAGATCGACAACTTCTTCGACAACGAGGCAAAGGAGCCGGTCACCATCGTGGGCGTGGTTGGCCGCGTGCGGACCGACGCGCCCTCCGATGTGGGCGAAAGCCTGAAATTACCGCAGATCTACGTTTGCTACGAGCAGGAACCGACCGGGTGGATGAACGTGATGATCCGGACCACGCCCGGGGTCGATGCGAACCAGCTCACCGCCAGCATCCGGCGCGAGGTGAAGGCGCTGGACTCGGCCCAGCCGATCACGAACAAAGGCGTGGTGGCCGATTTGGTCGCGCGCAGCCTGGCCTCGCAACGTCTGGTCGGGTCGCTGCTCGGCATCTTCTCCGCGCTGGCCCTGCTGCTTTCCGCGCTGGGACTGTATGGCGTCCTGGCGCTGATGGTGACGGGCCGGACGCGCGAGTTCGGCATCCGCCTGGCCATCGGCGCGCAGACCCGGGACGTGCTCGGCCTGGTCCTGAAGCAGGGCCTGGTGCTGGTCGCGATCGGGCTGGGCGTGGGGGCGCTGGCCTCGCTTTTCCTGGCGCGCTATGTCGGTTCCCTGCTCTACGGCGTGAGCGCCTACGATGCGCCCACGCTGCTCAGTGTGGCCGTGCTGCTGGGCGTGGTAGGCCTGGGCGCCTGCTGGCTGCCCGCCCGGCGCGCGACAAAGGTCGATCCGGCCACGGCCTTGCGGGCGGAGTAGGCCCCCTTGGACTTCCCGCCGCAGTCCAAGGACTTCAGTCCGACAGCCGCTGGCTCGCCTCGCACAGGACGAGCGCACACCCCACCACCAGCGTGACGGTCAGGCACAAGCTCTGCAGCGCGGGATTGCTGCTGAAGAGCAGCACGCCAAACGAAAGCAGCGTCGTGCAAGCGCTCAGACGGATGGAGCGTCGGGCATTCGTCGGCAGCGAGCCGGGGCTGCCGAGGAAGATGGAATAGTCGCTCGAGAGACAGATCCCGAGCAGCAGGCCGACCACCTGCAGCAAGCCGAGGTCACGCCCGAGGAAGCCGAGCATGGCGGCTCCGAACATGGCGCTCACGGCCGGGAGCAGGATCATGAAGCCGCCGCGGCGGAGCCCGTAGATGCAGACGACGATGAGATTGAGCGTGAGCAGTCCGAAGCCGGCCAGGCGGAAGGCGGCGTCGCGATAGCGCGAGAGGGCGGCATTGAGCGTGGGCGTCTGGTCCAGCGGCGTGACCCCCACCTGCGTGCGCTCGGCCGGGATGATTTTCTCAAAGAGCGATTTGCTCAGCGCCGTGGCAAAGAAGGCGGGGCGGGCGCCTTCATCGCTCCAGAGGTTTTGCAGCGGCAGCGGCAGGACCTGGCGCAGCGCCGGGAGAAGCGTGACCGGATCGGGCACGCTCGCGCTGGTCAGGAATTTCTCCAGGTCGGCAAAGAACGGCGCGAAGCTCTCGCCCTCGAAGCCCGCTTCCTCGAAGGCCGCCTTCAGCCGCTCCACGAATTTCGGCTGGCTGGCGAACCAGGCCCGGGCCGCGCTGGCCTGGCCGGGCGAGGGCAGCACGCGGGCCAGGTTGAGGTAGCGCTCATTCCCGCTCCGGCGCTGGGCGCAGAGGAGATTGAGCGCCTCCAACCGGGCCAGGGCGGACTTCTGGTCTTCGGCGATGCTCAAGGCCACGGTGTCATCCGTGCTCCGGCCGAAGAGCGCGCGCAGGCTGCGCTGATCCTCCAGCAACTTGGCATTCTCCTGCTGCCAGGAGCGGATGTTGTCGCCCCAGCGCGGCTGCGCAACGGCCAGCAAGGCCGCGCTGGCGAGCGCCACCACCAGCGCCCCGACCCAAAGCCGCCGGCCAGGGTGAAAGCTGGTCGCGGCCGCGCTGGCCTTGGGCAGCCGCAGAGCCGGCATCCAGGGCAGGTAAACGAAGTAGATCAAAAGCGAGAAGATCAGACCCAGCGCGACCGAGAGGCCCATCTGGCGAAGCAGCGGGAGCTCGTTCGTGAGCATGAAGAGGAATCCGCTCACGCCCGTCAGGCAGCCCATGGTGAGGGTCAGTCGATTGCGCTGCAGGGCCTCGCGCAGGCTGGTCTTGCCGGGCTCGCCGTAGCCCAGCGTGAGAATGCCGTAGTCCACGGCCACGCCCACCATGATGGTGGAAAAAATGACCGAGAGGAGATGGACATTCCCAAAGACCGCCAGGCAGATGGCCCAGGCCCAGGTGATGGCGGTGAGGATGGGCAGGAGCAGGTGAACGTAGGCCAGCGGATGCCGGAAGGCGTAGAGCAGGAGCAGCAGCATGCCCCCGAGCGAGAGATTGGTCAGAAAGGTCATCTCGCCCTCGACCCGATGCCGTGTGTCGGAGGCGAGGACGTTCGTGCCGCCCGTCCAGATCTTGAGATCGGTCTCCGGCCCGGCCTCGGCGCGGACCTTTTCGAAGGCCGCCCGCACGGCCGCGAAGACCGGATCCTGGCCTTTTTCCTCGAGCGGCGAGGCGGCGATCTGGGCGTGGACGAGCGCGTAGTTCACGCCGTTCGGGCCGGTGGCGGTCAGGCCGCTGTCGGCGCTGCCGCCGCCGGTGGCGAGCCCGCTCCCGGCCAGGTCAGCCAGATCGGCCAGGAAGGTGGGCAGGAGCAGGAGCGGATCACGCGGAATGAGCTCGCTCATGGCCAGGGCCTCGGGCGTGGCCAGGAATTCCTGCAGTTCGGCGGCGGTCTTCTCCGCCATCCAGTCGACCTCCGGCGGGCCGCTCTTGCCATCGGCGGCCCAGGCGCGCGACTTCGCCTCGAACCAGGCCGGCAGGCGCAGGGCCAGGCGCTGATCGAAGAAAAACTTGGTCAGCCGCTCGCGCGCGGCCGCATCGAACCCGCTGAAGGCCGCGTCGAAGAGCTTGGGCTGCGCACCGAGCGCGGCCGCGAACTTTTGCGCGGCGACGACCGGTGCCTTTTGCGGGGCCTTCGCGTCGGAGAGGGCAAAGAGCATGGCCCGCCCCGGGCGTCCGACGGCGGCCTGCCGGGCTAGGGCGATGGCGGGATCGCGCTGATCGGCCGGGAGCAGATCGAGCACATCGACCGTGACCCGCTTGGGCGCGCGCTGCACGCCCAGGAGCACGCCGAGGCCGAGCGCGCAGAGAGCCGCCAGGGCAAGCGTGGCGCGCCACGGGGCCAGGCGCGGCGGCGCGGGCGCGGCTTCCATCGAGCGACTAGCGCGATTCTCCCTCGCCGGACTGCGGAGCCGTGCGGAAGTAGCTCTGGAAGACGGACGGGGTGAACTTGGCGTCGATCTCGCTCTTGCTCAGGCGAAGCATGCGCGTGTCGCCGTTCTCCAGCAGGTTGGCGATCTGGGCGATCTCGCGTCCAGCCCCGCCGATGAGCACGCGGCCGGTGTGGCGGCGCAGGGCGGGATCCTTCGGGATGAGGCCGATCTGCCAATCCTTCGAGTTGCCCATGAAGTAGACCTCGCAGACGCCGAAGAGCCCGACTGGCCGGCCGCGCAGGAGGTTGAGGTAGACGTCGGTCAGGATGGTCAGCTCCGGGCGTTCGTTCTTGGCGACGCGGCGCTCGCTGCCATCGGGTTTGCGCTCGATCAGGCCGACGTCATCGATGATGAGAACGCGCGGCTTGGGCTGCTCGTAGGCGATGCTGAGGCCCGCCTTCTTGGAATAGCGCATCGTCCCGGTGAGCTCGACCGGGCGCTTGATGATGCCCATGCGACGCGTCTCGAGGAACGGGATGATGGCGGTATCGGCCTCGGCCAGGCGGGTGAAGACGCCCTTGAGGGCCGGCGGGAGCCTGGCCGGATCATTGACCCGGTGTTCATCGGCGTAGACGATGGCGGCCTCGGTGGCGAGCGGAGCTTGGACAGGGGAAGTCTGGGCGCTGGCCAGGGAGGCGAGCGCGAGGGCAGGGATGAGCAACAGCCGGTTCACGGGCGGGAAGGTGGCGAGAAAGGGTCCAGCAGCAAGCGGTGGGACAGTCATCGGATTTCAGATTTCAGATTTCAGATTTCAGATTTGTGCGCAGCTTGCACGGGTGAGTCCAATGAAGCGCTGGTTTGGGTGGGCGATTGCTTTGGGATTCGTGCTCTTGGTCGGCTTCGTGTCGCTCGTCTGGTTGAGGTTTGTCTTCGGCCGGGTGGAGCCGGCGATGCAGTTGCTGGAAGCTTCGATGCAGGCGGCGCCGCCGGAGGATCGCGATCCGCCGGAGGTCGTGCGCCGGATGCTGCGCACGGACTACCGCGAGGGGCAGCTGCGGTGGCAGGTGGCCCGGCTGATGTACCATGGCTATGACCCCGTCGGCATGGAGGGAAACGAAGGGAATGCGGGATGGCACAAGAACGGAGCGCTTTGGAATTTGTGGCTTCGTTGGCATCGCTCCGATCGTGACTGTGAGTCGATCGTGAGCGTCTTTGCCTATTCAGGCGAAGGCCGCCATGGGCTGAGCAACGGCGCTCAGCTGCTGTTCCAGAAACCGCTGAGCCAGCTGGACGCCCGGGAAGCAGCAGAAGTCGTCGTCCTGCTGCGTTCACCCAATCGCCTCCTGAAGGCAGAACAGCGCCGGCGCGAATTGCGGGATCAGCTTCTGGCGCGAGTTGGCTGATCGTCACCAAGTCACCGCTCACTGCTCCAGCCGCTGCAGTTGCGTCAATTCCCACCGCAGCCCTTCCTCCGCGGCCGCGCCCGCCGGCGGATCGAAGACGAAGCGCTGGTCGTTGGGCGCGCGGTGGTCGAGCCGCCAGGAGCGTGCGTGCACCGGATCGGGGGCGGGGGCCTCGAACCACGGGGCGCGGATCGCTTCCAACTGGGCCGGCGGCCGGCCTTCCCGTAACCAGGTGGCGTGCCAGGCCAGCGCGCCACGCGCCAGATCGGTGCGCACAGACGCATTCAGCCAGCCGCGGCGATGCACCTCCCAGAGCTCGCGGGCGATGGCCGGGGCCGGCTCGCGGGAGGGCGGCGGCACGCGTCCCCACGGATCGCCGCCCTTCGCCAAATGCGCCCAGAGGATCGTTCCGTCGCGCAGGGAGGCGGCCCACTCGCGCTGCCGCAGCGGGGTGAGCAGCTGGTAGACGTATTGCATGACGCGGGAGGACTGCGCCGAAGAGGTGCTGACCTGGATCCGCTCGAGCGTCAGATCCCAGCTGTCTTCCAGCTGCGCCAGCCGGTTGGTGAAGGTCACGTGGACGCGCTCGCTGAATGCCGCCGGCGGCGGCAGGTCGGCGGCCAGGGCGGCGGCATTCGCTTCGGAGAGCGGGCGGCCCTTGGCGGCGCGAAGAATGAGGGCCCGCTCGAGGCCGGCGCACCAGGTCTCCCAAAATTCCGGCAGGGCGCGATCGTCGTCCCAGCGCGGTGAGCTGGCGATCTGCCCGGCCACGCGCCGGGCGAGTTGGGAGACTTCGGCGATGGCGGCCGCATCGTCCGCGACCATGACCTGCTCCAGGCGCCGCCCGAGTACGCCGGCCACGGCCCGCGGATCGAGCCCATCCTGGCGCAGGCGCCGGCTGATTCCCTCCGACGGCGCTTCCTGCGGCCAGTATTTCCGCGACGCCCCGCGTTGGAGCGCGCTCCAGGAGGCGGGCGAGACCATGCCGGCGGCCTGCGCTTCGCCTCGCCCCCGCCCGGCCACCGCGGCGCCGTAGTCGGCCCGCGCATCATCGGCCGGGGCAATGGGCGCCTGGCGCCTGCGGAGGTTCGAGGCCAGGTCGGCCGGATCGGCCAAACCGGCCCGGCGGGCTCCGGCTTGGGCTCGGACATACTCCTGCCGGCTGAGATGGTGCAGGACCGGCAAGCCAGCCAGCGGGATCCAGATCGGCGCGCTCCAGCCAATCAGGGCAAACAGCATGGTGCCGGCGCCGGCCAGCGGCTGGCGCAGGATCTGGACGAGCCGGTTGGCCTCCAGGATCCGGCCCAGTCCTTGGGGCGAGCTCTCCGGGACCCGGCGGAAATGGTGCAGGATGCGCCGCAGCCAGGGCTCCTCCTCGCTGCTTTGGAAGCCGTCGTGGCGGGCCGCGCGCCGCAATTCCAGATAGGCCCCGGCGAGCCGCATCTCGGTCGGGAATCGGATCAACGCGAAGAGGCCAATGACCGTCAGCAGATAGGTTCCGGAATACCAGCCGAGGAACCCGAGGGCAAAGGCGCTGAGCAGCTTGAAGAGCGCGCCCAGCCGCGGGAAACGGACGAGGAAGGCCACATTGAGCAGCTGCCCGCCGTCCAGCGGCAGGATGGGCAGCAGGTTGAAGATGTTCAGGCCGAGCAGGATGGCGGCCGTGGGCCAGAGCCACTCGGGCGGGGGCTCCAAAAGCATCGTGGAGTAGCCGAGCAAGCCAAATCCGATCGCTAACCCGGGAAGCGGTCCGGCCAGCAGGATGATCACTTCCTGCCACGGTTTGACCGCCGGGCGGTCGTTTTGCACGGCCGCGCCGCCGAGCAGCGGAATGAAGAGCAGCGAGGTGTCGCGCGAACCGAAGAGGCGCATCGCCACGATGTGACCGAGCTCGTGGAAGAGCAGCGCGCCGGTCAGGATCAGCGCCGGCTGCAGGTTGTTCCGCCAGGCCATGACGGCGGCGAAGAGGGCGAGCGTGATCGCGCTGAGGGCGAGCCGGCCGCCCGGGGACAAGCGGCGCGCCCGGCGCATCGCTTCCAGCCGATGGGCGAGCTGGACGTCCAACTCGACCTGGGCCTCGGGAGAATATTCCAGCGCCGGGCCCGTGGACGCCACCGGAGCCGGCGGAGGACGCTGGGCGATGGCGATGCCGCGGCGCAGGATCCAACTCCAGCGCAGCCGCAGCCCGCCCCCGGCGGTTGGCGTGTAGCGGTCGGTCGCGCCCTGCAGGGCCGCCCAGGCCCGCGCGGCCTGTTCGGCGCGGGCCGCTTCGGCGCTCGCCCGCTCCAGCTGCCTCGGCATCTGCCCGGTCGACTCGACGCGGGCCTGCACGAGCGGGAGGTGGCGCCCCCAGAGCGTTTCGAAGTCGGCGCCCGAAAGATCGACTGCGATCACTCCCGGCACCTCGATCTGCTCGCCTTCAGGCACGCTGCGGTTGGTGGTGGAGATGAGGCCGCCATCCTCCAGCCAGGTGTGCAGGCCGCAGGACGGGTGTTGCGGATCGGCTCCGAGGACGAAGCTGAGCGTGTAAAGCGTCCCCGCCTCCGGATGCCGCCAGACCCAGCAGGGATCCGGCCCGATCTGGTTGTCCGTCAGGAGGAACGGACCGTCCTCCTCGAAGCCGAGCTCCTCCAGGCGCGGAGCTTCGAAAGCGGCCCGCTCGCGCAGGTAGATGGGCGCCTGCTCGACCGCGATGGGCTGCCAGTTGGTCGGCAGGGTGACGTAGGACCGGAGGGAACGGGCGGTCAGGAACCAGCGGAACAGCTTCGGCAGCAGCAGGATCAAGGCGCCGAGCGCGGCGATCTCGAGGATGCCGGGAGACATGTGGCTGGTGGGAAAGGTCAGGGTCCATGGTGGCTGCGAGCTCTCGCTCGGATCGGTCGGCAAGCAGGAGCTTGCGGCCACCAACCTGAGAGAATCGCGCGCCCCCGTGGCTGGCCAGCGAAATGTCGGCCCTGCTACGGCAGCAGGGCCTGCAGCCGCTTTTCCGAGACCGGCTGGGCGGTGCCGAGCTCCTGGGCAAAGAGAGAAACGCGGAATTCCTCCAGCAGCCAGCGGAAGGACTCGCGGTTCTCGGGCGCCACCCGCTCTTCCCAGCGCGCAAAAGGCGCGAGGCGGCGTGCCTTCTCGGCGTCCTTCGCGGGATTGAGATGGGCCCGCTCGGCCCGCACGGCCACCGCCTTGAGGTAGCGGAGCAGATGCGGCATTTGCGCGGGCGGCGTGGCGGCCAGGAAATCGGGCGGGACGAGACGCGCCACATCCTCGGCCAGGCCGGGATACGGCTTGGCCTGGGCCAGCGTGGCGGCGCGCGCGGCCAGCGTCTGCTTGGCCCAGGCATTCAGCTCGGCCAGGACGAGTGGGAGCGCGCGGCGGGCCGATTCCACCAGCGCGGCAAAGCGCGCGGCGTTCAGCGGATGGAGCGGCTCGAGGGTGAAGACCCGCCGCAGCAGGTGCTCGTAGGCGCTGCGCTGCAGGGAGTCGGCGCTGATCTCGGCCCGCGGCGGGGCGGCCATCTTCGCGCCCAGCTGCTTGAGCGCATCGTGGAATCCGCCGGCCGGCTTGGCGGTGATGCTCGGAAGGAGTTTGCCGAGCGCGTTCAGCTCGCGCCGCGACCAGGCGAGGTCCTTGGCCAGGGCCAGTTCGCCCAGCCGGCGCAGGCCCGCGGGGGTGGCCGCCAGCGCTTCCTCGCGCTTGCGGAAGAGTCGCACATTGACCGTGTCGTCGGCTTCGCGCTCGAGCCCGGGCCAGGCCAGGACGGGCACGCCGCCGATGGTTTCAATGACCACGCTTTCCGGGAGATCGCCGAAGCTCCAGCCGGTCACGGCGTAGCGCTCCCAGCGTTGCGCAGCGCGAGACCAGGCGTCGCTCTTCACGTCGTGCTTCTCCACCACGGCCTGCACGGCGGGCAGGTCGCGGCCGGCGATGACCGTCTTCTTCGCGCTGTCGACCACCTCCAGCCGCGGACGCAGATGCGCCGGAATGCTGTCGGCCGGCCAGTCGGAGGCCTGGATTTCGACGCGGTATTTCCGCGAGAGAAAGGCGGCCAGCGCGGGCAGGAATTCCTCCCGGCCGGGATCGAACTCCGCGGCCAGGGCGGCGGCCTGCGGAGCGTGCGGCTGGAGCGCCTTGCGGGCGGTCTTGGGCAGCGCGCGGAGCAGGACCGCGATCAGCTCCTCGCGCAGCCCCGGCACCATCCACTGCAGCTCGCCGCTGGTCAGGTGCGGTGCGAGCGGGAGCGGCACGCGCAGGGTCACGCCGTCGTGCTCCTCGCCCGGATCGTAAGCGTACTGCAGAGTCAGCGAGGCGTCGGCCACGCGCACGGCGTCGGGGAATTGCGCGCGATCAAAGCTGGCCTCGCCGCCGATCAGGTCCTCCTCGGTGGCGATCAGGAAATTCGGCTCGCGGGCGCTGCGCTCGCGCACGAGACGGTTCAGATCGGGCACCGACGAGACATTCTCCAGCCGCGCGGCGTAGAATTGGAACAGACTCTCCTCCAGGCTGTGAGCCCAGCGGTTGCGCACGCGGGTGAGGGCGTTCTCGAGCTTCTCCCGGACTTTGCGGTTTTCCTGGAAGAAGCGGAGCGGCAGCCGCGCTTCCTCGTCCACGAGCGCGCCGCGGATGAACATTTCCGTGGCTGCTCGGGAATCGATCTTGCCGTAGTCGATGGGCCGCCGCGCGATCTCCAGGCCGTGGAAGAGCACGCGTTCGGTCACGAGGACGCGGCCGGCCTTGGCGCTCCAGTGCGGTTCGACGTGGAGGAACCTGCAGAGGTGAGCGCCGAACTCGAGGACCCAGGCGGGATCGATCCCGGCCAGCGTGCGGGCGAAGAGCTGCGACGTCTCCACGATCTCGCCGGCCACGATCCACTCCGGCTGCTTCGCCTTCGTCTCGGGCCTGTTGCCGAGCTTGCGCGGTCCACTCGATTTCTCTGCGCGCTGGAAGAGGTGCGAGCCGGGGAAGACCACCACATTGCGACCGCCGGTCGCCTTGTAGTGATTGGGCTTTTCGCGCTGCGCGATCTGCCCGAGCAGGCCGGTCAGGATGGAACGATGAACGGCGCACTCGACGTCCTCCTCTTTCGTGGGCCGGGCCCCGGGACGCGGGCCTTCGCGCATGACGTCGGCCAGCTGGCGCTGCACGTCGCGCCATTCGCGCATGCGGACGAAGGAAAGGAAGTTCGCCTTGCCGAAACGGCGCAGGGCCGAGGTCGCCCCCTTGCCTTCGGCCTCCGGCGCGGCCTTCCAAAGCTTCAGCAGGCTGAGGAAATCGGACTGCGGATGCGCGAAGGCGCGGTGGGCCGAGGCGGCGGCTTCGCGCTGGTCTTCCGGGCGTTCGCGCGGGTCGGGCACGCTCAGCCCCGCGGCGATGACGAGCACCTCCGCCAGCACGCCCTCGGCCCGGGCCTCCAGCAACATGCGGCCGAGGGCGGGATCGATGGGCAGGCGCGCCAGTTCGCGGCCGGTCGGCGTGAGCGCGTGGGCTTCGTCGAGCGCGCCCAACTCGCGCAGCAGCGCGTAGCCGGCCTTGATCGAACCCGGCGCGGGCGGATCGACGAAAGGGAACGACTCGATGTCACCGAGGCGGAAGGCCTTCAGCCGGAGGATGACCTCGGCCAGGTTGGCGCGCTGGATTTCCGGCTGGGTGAAGCGCGGACGTTTTTCGAAATCGGCCTCGTCGTAGAGCCGCACGCATACGCCCGCCTGCACGCGGCCGGCGCGGCCGGCCCGCTGGTTGGCGCTGCTCTGCGAGACACGCTCGACGGGGAGCCGCTTGGTCCGGGTGCGCGGATTGTAGCGGCTGAGCCGGGCCAGGCCGGAATCGATGACGAAGCGGATGCGCGGGAGCGTGAGCGAGGTTTCGGCAATATTCGTCGCCACGATGACGCGGCGGCGCTGGCTGGGCGCGAAGATGCGCTGCTGGTCCGCCGCCGGCATGCGGCCGTAAAGCGGCAGGACCTCGAGTCCGCGCCCGAGGCTGTCCTCCAGCCGCTCGCAGGTCTCGCGGATCTCGCGCTCGGTCGGGAGGAAGACCAGCACGTCGCCGTCATTCGTCTCGAGCAGCGCATTCTCCGTCTCGCGCACGACCGCATCGAGCAGACTGAGCTCCTCGCCGTCCTCGTCCTCGGGGTCGACGCCGAGCGGCGCGTAGCGAATCTCCACCGGCCAGAGGCGGCCCGAGACCTCGATGATGGGCGCATTCCCAAAGGCGGCGGAGAAGGCCGCGGTGTCGATGGTGGCCGAGGTGATGACGAGCTTGAGCTCGGGCCGGCGGGCCAGGACGGACTTCAGGTGGCCGAGGAGGAAGTCGATGTTGAGCGAGCGTTCATGCGCCTCATCGAGGATGAGCGCGGAATAGGCGCGCAGGAGCGGGTCCGACTGGATCTCGGCCAGGAGAATGCCGTCGGTCATGAATTTGACCATCGTTTCGCGCGAGGTGTCGTCGCCGAAGCGGATCTTGCAGCCGACCTCGCGGCCCCAGTTCACGCCGAGTTCCTCGGCCACGCGGCGCGAGACGCTGAGCGCCGCCACCCGCCGCGGCTGCGTGCAGCCGATGCGTCCGCGTTCGGCCAGGCCGGCCTCGAGGCAGAGCTTGGGCAGTTGCGTGGTCTTGCCCGACCCCGTCTCGCCGGCAATGACCAGGACCTGATGCGCGCGCAAAGCCGCGAGGATCTCCGCGCGGCGGGCGCTGACCGGCAATTCCTCGGGATAGCGGGGGGGCAGGTGCAACATCGGGGGGGGTCGAGCGGTAAACTCGAAACTCGAAACTCGAAACTCGAAGCAAGTCTAAAACTCTAAGTTCAAAGACCTCTGCGGTGCGCCTCCCAGTGAAGGCATCGCACCGGCTTTGAGTTTCGAGTTTTAGACTTCCTTCGAGTTTCGAGTTTCGAGTTTCGAGTTTTCCTCCGTGGCTGGCGCGCTCGATCTCTGCGCCGCCAAAACAATCCCCGCCAGCGTAATCACTCCCCCGATCCAAACCCACACCCCGGCCTTTTCGCCGTCGATGATCCAGACCAGCACGCTGGCCAGGATGGGCTCGAAGAGAATGAGGACGGAAACGAGGGTGGGGGAGAACCAGCGGATGGCCCAGTTCGCACTGGTGTGGCCGATGAGCTGCGGGATGACGGCGAGGGCGATGAGCCAGCCGTAGAAGGCGAGCGAATGGCCGGCATAAGCGTCCCAGGCCGGGCCGGTGGCGAGCAGGGCGGGGAAGGGAAGCAGGATGAGTCCGCCGGCGCCGTAGGCCAGGGCGGAATACTCGCCGATGCTCAGCCCCCGATGCTGGGCGGCCCGGCCGAGCAAGCGGTAGCCGGCCACGGCGATGCCGCCGATGATGGCGAGCGCATCGCCGAGCAGCGGGTTCGAGCCCGCGCTGGCCGAGGGGTTCGCATCGGCCACGCCGATGACGACCGCACCGAGGAAGGCGAGCCCGACGCCGATCCACGTGAGCAGCGTGATGCGTTCAATGCGCAGCCAGGTGCCGAGGATCGCAGTCCAGACGGGCCCGAGCGTGACGAGGATGAGGCTGGCCGTGACCGAGGTGTAGAGCAGCGAGGCGAACCAGGTCGCGAAATGGAGGGCCAGCAGGAGGCCCGAGGCGACGGAATACCAGATGGCCGCGCTCTCCGTGCGGGGGCGGCGGAAGAGCGCGATCCAGGAGGTGAGCAGGAAGAGGCTGGCCAGCGTCAGCCGGCCGACGCCGAGCATGAGCGCGACCGACGCCGTTTGCTCCGCCGCCTTAAAGGCTCCGCGCGCGATCAGCGAGGACGAAGCCATCGCGAGCAGGCCGACTCCCAGATAGGTGACGACCTTCCAGCGCGGCGGCGGGGGAAGGTCGGCGGAGGTCATGGGCGAGCGGATGCTCGGCCAGAAAGCGCCAAAGCCGAAACTCGAAATTGCGGCCGCAATTCCGAGTTCGGAATTGGCGCTTGCCCCTTGGGGCCGGCGTCACTTCGCGCCGTACAACAGCACGTAGTGGGCGCCGTTGTAGGTGGCGCGGTGCATGCGGACCTTGATGAAGAACTTGCCGGTCCAGCGCGGGGTGATCTTGGCCACGGCGACGGTGCTGGAGTCGCTATCGCGGGCGACCAGGTTGCGGTTCTGGTCGTAGACCATGACGTCGACATCGAAGGCGTCCTCGCAGCCGCCGGCCACGAAGTAGTAGCTGCGTCCGGCGGCCAGGTTGACCGAGACGAGCTTCTCGCCGCCGGTCGGGAGGATGCCCACGGCGGCGTCGCGGAACTTCACGCCGTGGGAGTTCATGATGCTGGCAATGCGGATGGCGCGAGAACGCGCGCCCTGGATGGAAGCCTCGGCGGGGCCGGCCGAAAGGAGCAGGGCCGCGCCGGCGAGAAGGATGATGGGCAGGAGTGAGCGGAGTTTCATCCTCCCGAGGACGGGAAGATCGGGCGGGGATTCCAGCGGCGGAAAAATTTCAGTCCGGCACCCCGCCGGCATCCCGCCCCAGACACGCACCGGGGGCGTGGGCCGCGAAGTTCCGGCATGGAGACCACGACTTCCGAGCCCGCCGATCCGATCACGGCCCGCGTTGCCTTCGCCTCGATGCGGCAGGTCGCCCGCACGGTGCGGGCGGGAGAGGCGGAGGACTTCGGCTACCGGCTCGAGCGGTTGGAAGTCCTGGTGGCGACGCTCGCCAACCACGTGCGGAAATCGGTGCCTGATCGCCTCGAGCGCGAACTGCTCGAGAACAAGATCAGCGCCGTCCTGGATTCGCTCGAGGCGGCGGCGGACCAGGCCTGAGGTCCAAGGAGCGGAGGCGGCGGCAGGGCCGCGTGACAATCGCTTTGCGTCCGGGCGCCCGCTTCTTATGTCCACGCCCGCATGGACACCCTCGGCCAAGCCGCTCCGCCCGCCCCGACCCCGCCCGCGGACTTCGCACGCGTCTGGGAGCGCATTTCGCCCTTCGTCCTGCGCAAGGCGACCGACACCAGCGTCCTGCCCATGCCGGATTGGCCGGGGGCCTTTCGCATCCTGGCCGCGGAGTTTGCCGGCCTGGACCCGGACGCACTGGCCACGCGCATCGGGGATGAGTGGATGTCGCGGGTGGCCGACGCGCTGGGCGAAGGCTGGTGCGTGGACGAGAGCCGGAATTTCCTGCTCCTGAGCACGTTTGAGCAGGGCCGGGCGCAGCGCGTCCTCAAGTTCCTGGAGGAAACGTTCGCCCGCCTGCGCAGGAGCCTGCCGATGGACGTGGCCGGGCCGCTGCTGGGTCGCTGCCCGGTCCTGGCCTTCGACGACCACGATGCCTTCATCCAATACTTTGCGGAATTCCATGCCGAGGATGGGGAATGGAGCACGCCCGGCGGGGTCTACTTGAATCGCGGATTTGGCCACATCGCCCTGCCGCCGCTCGAGCCCGAGGCGTTCATGCTGCAGTTGGAGCGCATTCTCGCGCATGAACTGACCCACGCCTTGCTGACGTCGCTGCAGCTGCCGCTTTGGCTCGACGAGGCGGTGGCCATGAGCGCGGAGGTGGAGATCACCCGGCGGGAGGTCTATCCGCTGGACCCGGAAAAGATCCGCCAGCACCGCGCGTTCTGGGACGCAGAGAAGATCCAGGAATTCTGGACGGGCGAGTCCTGGGCCCGGCCGGACGAAGGGAACGAGCTCAGCTACAGCCTGGCCCGCTTCATCTTCCGCATGCTGCTCGATGGCGGCCGCACCGGGCGCGAAAAGGTGGCCGAGTTGCTTGTCATGGCGCAGCGGGAAGATGCCGGCTTCGCGGCCGTCGAGGATGTCTTCGGAGTGCATTTGGACGAACTCCTGACCGATTTCCTGGGGCCGGGAGAATGGCGTCCGCGGCTGCCGCTCTTTGCCGAATCGGCGGACGAATCGGCGGAGGAGACCGCCGCGGCCTGATCACGGGGGCGTGAGGAGCGCGCGCAGCGCGGCGTTCCGAACCGGCGCGTAGTCGAAGGCGGATTTTCCACCCGGGTCCCGGAGGGTGCGGTCAGCCCCATTCCGGAGCAGGATTTCGGCCGCTGCGAGCCGATCCTGATCGGCCACCAGCATGAGCGGAGTCAGGCCGGCGGGCAGCTCCGGCTTGTTGGACGGAAAGAGCGGCTGGGCCGAGCGCTCATTCACGTCGACGCCCTGTTCGAGCAGGTATTGCAAGACCGCTGGTTGTTCGCGGCCCGTGGCCAGGAAAATGAAGAGCGGGCTGAATCCCAGCACCCCAGGCGCCTTGAAATTCGCGCCTTGGGCCTGCAGCAGGCGCAGCTTGGCCAGCAGGTCCGCCTCGTCTTCGGTGGCCTCGATGACCGTGTGGATGAGCCGCGGCTGGTCGGCCGCGGATAGACCGTGCTCCAGATAGTACTTCAGATCGGGCGCGCCGCCGACCGCCGCCAGCTCCGCCAGCGAAGGGGCGCGCGACAGGTTGATCTCCTTCGTCAGCATCCCGCTCGCGAACATCCAGCGCAGGAGATGGGTCTGGATTTCCGCATTGGCCTGATTCAGCCAATAGGCCCCCAGCGGATCGGCCCCGAACTGCGTGAGCTGACGGACCGCGCCGAGGTTGCCGTAGGTGATGGCCTCATTGACCAGCATGGTCATTTCCGGCTCGGTCCGCAGGCTCAGCCAAAGCATCAGCCGGAGCTTGCGCGGACGGTTCTCGCGAATGGCCAACTCCAGGTTTTCGCGGGTCGGGTTGATGCGGCTGAAAGACCCATAGGCGAGATGCGCCAGCGCCGGCAGGACGAGGAGCGAGACCAGGGCCAGGACCCACGGATGGCGGAAGGCCGGCTCGGGCGCGAAATAGCCGAGCAGATGCCGGTAGGCCCAAACCTTCAGAAAGAGGTAGGCGACGGGGAAGATCGGGATGGGGAAAACGAAAAGGAAGGCATAGCCCCCGACCGCCGTGAAGGCCGCGCAGCCAGCCAGGAGGAGGGCGAAATTCACCGCCGTGAGCGCGAGAAACGCGCTCCGCGAGGCAAAGGCGGCGGCCAGGGGTGCGCGCAGCCACATCAGTTCCAGCGCCGCAAAGCCCGCGCAAAGCAGCAGCCCCCAGACGAAGAAGGCGGCGGTGAAGACGGAGGAGGTCATGGCTGGGCTCGAGGCCCAGCATAGGCAATAGGCAATAGGCGATAGGCGAGCAAACCGAATGCGTCGCCCAGAGCGGGTGTCGCCTATCGCCTATCGCCTATCGCCTATGCCGAGCTTCCGGCTCGGCCTCACCGGTTGACCGGCAGGATCCGCCCGTGGCCGATGGCGTAGATGCGCGCCGCGGCGGCATAATTCCACTCCATGCCGGCCGCCCAGGGCGAAAAAGCAGGCATCGTCCAGAGCGTGCCGTCCTGCACGAAGGCCGGTAGCTTCAGCCGCAGGCCGGCGCCGTCGCGCATGGTCGTGGCCGGATGAAAATGCCCGATTACGCTCACCCGCCCCATGGCCGCGGCCGGCTCGGGGCGGTCGCCGTGATAGAAACAGAAGGTGTCGGTCGTGTAGTGCGGCACGGCCAGCCCGGGATCGAAGCCATGGCGGTCGTGGTTGCCTTCAATCAAAACAGCCTCGAACGGGCGGCCGCTTTCGGCCGCCTGGGTGCGCAGTCGCTTGATCAATCCCAGCGCGCTCAGGGCGGAGGCGCGGTCTTCGACCAGGTCGCCCACGATGATGAGCTTCTTCGGCTTGTAGTCGCGCAGGAGCGAGGAAAGCCGGCGTTCCACTTCCTCCATGCCGAACTCCGGCACGAGGGCGCCGCGGCGGCGGGCGCTCAGCTCTAGACCAAAATGTAGATCGGCCACCGCCAGCCATTGCTCGCCATGGTGATAAAGCGCGAGCCGGGCATCCAGGAGGGCTCCGTTGCCCACCCGCAGGATCGACGGGACGATCCGTTTGGTGGTGGGCGGGTTCATCGAACGCCGGGAAAGGATGGGCGGGATCGAGGTCATATTTGCGCAAGGCTCGAATGCCTCTCTGCCCCTGTCACGCACTTTCCGGTAAAGCGGGGAATCTATAGTTCGTGTCATCGCATTGGCATGGGGCCTGATCGTCCTACATTCAGACTCCGCGGGGAGGGCATTGCCGGCCAGCTGAAATCCTCCCTGGCATACATCCTCACCCCGGGCCGAGCGGCGAAGCATGGGAAACCCATCTCCACCATGCCCACCATCCTGCTCGTCATCCTTGTTCTGCTGCTCATCGGCGCATTGCCGGCCTGGCCCTACAGCACGGGCTGGGGCTATTATCCCAGCGGCGGCCTCGGCCTCATTCTGCTCATCGTCCTCGTGCTCGCCCTCGCCCGCCGGTAGCGGGGCGACAGCGCGGTAGAGCGGCGCAGAAATTCTTGTCGCCTCGCGGCCGGGACTTCCGTCTCTGCCGCCGGGACACCCGGATTCTCCGTGTCGTCTTGGCCCTTGTGGCCGACCTCGAACGTCGAGATTCGAGTCCCCCGACGCAGGAGGCCCTAGATGTCGATCACCCTCGGGACCCGGACTTCCCCGAGGTCGTGGAAGTAGTAGCGCAGAACGATGCGATCGACCGGCTCGGCGAGGTCCAAGGTCAGGCGCAGGCGCTGGGGGCCGGGGTATTTTCCGCCCTGGTCCTCGATCCACGCGTCATTCTCCCAGACTTGCAGCGCGCCGACACCTCCCAGTTCGCCCGTGGGACCATCGGAGGAGGAAGCGGGCGGGCTGCCGGGACGCACGGCCATGAGTTCGCCAGGTTCCCAATGCGCGAACTCCCCGGAGACGGGCTTGGGGTGGATCTCCACTTCCACCACGTACCGATGGCGCGGTTCCTCTTCGCCACCCGCGGGCGGCGGCACGGTGCCCTCGTAGTCGGTGTGCCGGACCTTCAGTTCGGCGCCTTCGAGGACGCGCCCTTTCATCTTGAAGGGTGCCAGGAGGAGCTGGCGAAAGAGGTGCTTCGCGGAGAGCGCCAGGACGGCGCCGAGCACGATCAGTCCCACCCAGACCATCCAGCCCAAGGTGGCCATCAGGTATTTGAGCGTGACCAAGGCCAGCACCGCCACCACGCCGAGGAGGAGCGCGATCTTGCCGCAGGAGAGCCGCATGACGGTCATGGTGAAATGAACCCGGCGGAACGCGCCAGCGCAATTCGCAGCCGGCTGGCCTTCTTCCTTCCTCCTTCCCTCTTCTTCCTTTTCTTCACTTCCGGATCGGCACCACCACCTTGGTCTTGTCCCAAGCGATGACGAGATCGGCGCCGCCTTCCGCGGGCGCGAAGCTGAGCGACAGCTTCTCCTCCGCCGCGGGCAGTGTCTCGGATTTGACCGAGGTTTCCGCGACATTCTCCGCCGGCTTGTAGTTGTAGGCCCCCCACTGGCCTGTGACCTTGTTCAGGATGGCCGTCCACTGGGTTTCGTCCGGAATGGTGAAGAGCGTGTAGGTGCCGGCCTTGACCGGTTTGTCGCCCCACTTCACGTCCTGGCTGAAGGTGATCTCGGTCGCCTCGTTCGCGCCGGTCCGCCAGACCTGCTTGTAGGGCACGAGCTTGCCGAAGATTTCCCGGCCCTTTTTCGCCGGCTGGCAGTACTTCACTTTCAGCGCCAGTCCCCCTTGGTTGTATTCCGCCGTGACCTCTGGGCTGTGCGATTTCGTGTACATCCGCAGGAGCGGGAGGGCGATGGCGGCGAGGATGACCAAGCCGAGGATGATCTTGAGGGCTTTCTTCATGCGACCCGTCTATAGCGCAGACCTGTCGCGCGACCAGCCGCGGAGACTGCGAATTCGCCTCAACCAACAGCCATCAACCAACAGCCATCAACCAACAGCCAACAGCCATCAGCCATCAGCCATCAGCCATCAGCCATCAGCCATCAGCCATCAGCCATTTTCAAAACAGCATCCCCTGCTCCTCGCGCGCCTTCGGCTTCGGCACGAACTCGGCGAACTTCTCCGCCAGGTCATCCACCTTCGCGAGGTAGTACTCGACGTTCTCATCCCGCTGGGCCGGATCCCATTCGCTCAGGAGCTTGGCGGCCTGGTAGGAGGAGACGCTCTTCTTCGTGCCCGTGATGTAGTAGCGGATCTGGTCGCCGGACTGAAAGGGGCGGCCGCTTTTCAGCGCCAGCTCGTAGGCGGCGCTCTTGTTGCGGGCCGAGCCGGCGATCTTCTTCGAATACTGGCTGAGCGAGTCCTGCAGCGTGTCGGTGCGGGCGAGATCCTCGATGGCGATGGTCCGTTCGCGGATGCTGCGTTCGAGCGCCTCGCGCAGCGCCTGGATCTCGTCGACGCGCTCCTCCAGGAGCAGGCGGATAAGCTGCTCGGTGTAGTCGCGCTGGAATTTCTCCAGACCGCGTGACTTGAGCGCGCCGCCCTTGAGGATGAGCGCGCCGTCATGCTCCAAGAGCGCGTAGTTCTTGGCCTTGTAGCTGAACATGGCCCGGTAGCGCGCATCGAACTCGACCTCGATGCCCTCGGGCAGCGCGCCCTGCAGGTCAGCGTTCAGGTCCGCCTCGGTCTTCCCGCGCGGCGGCACGAAGTAGATGCCGTCGGTGTCGATCTCGATGACCTTCGCGCCCTGCGCCTGCAGCCGCTCGACCATGAGGTTGAGCAGCTCGCGGCCCTTGGCGGTGACCGCGGCGGCCATGTCGAAATCGGCGAAGTGCCCCTGCGAGAAACCGAGGTAGCCGTAGAAGCTGTTGATCAGGATCTTGAACGTGTTTTGCAGTGCGCTGAAGCCGGAGTGCTCGCGCCGGCGGGCGGGATCGTTGGCCGATTCACGCATCTTTGCCTTGGCCTCGAGCCGGAAGGTGCGCAGGTCACTGAGCAGTCCGCGGAAGATGTGCAGGACATCGTGCACCGGGAAGTAGTCGAAGCGCAGCATGACACTCGGGTAGAGCGAGGCCACGTCGCAGTGCCAGACGTCGCGGGCCACGCCCTGCTCGAAGATGGCCGTGTAGCCGCCCTCGAAGGGCCGCGTTTCCGGGAACTCGGGAATGCTGTGTCCGCGCCGCAGGTACTCGCGCAGAAAGAGCCCGTCGATCTTGGTCGCGTTGCCGCGCACGATCACGTCCTGGAAGTTGTAGGGGAAGATCTGGGCCTGCGTGAAATACGAACCGCTGAGCAGCCCGGCCAGCGCCCGGACCTGCCGCGCTTGTTCCGCCGCGCCTGCGTTGGCGGGGGTCGCGATGCCGAAATGCCCGGCCACCTCGCGCAGTCCGAAGCCCTCCAGTTCGCGCGTGCCGACATCGTAGTATTGCGCCAGCAGGAAGGTGTCGACCACGTGCCGGCCGGCGATCTCGCACTTCGGATAGGCGATGGTCTTCTCCGCGATCTGCACGCGGCTGGCGCGGGTGCCGGGCTTGGAGCCATCGCGGCCCCAGGCGAAGACAAGGCCGTGGCGCCGGGCCCGGGTGAGCAGATAGGGCAGGTCGAACTTGAAGATGTTGTGTCCCTCGAGCAGGTCCGGGTCGCGTTCGACCATGAGCGCATTGAGCCGCTCCAGCGCGGCCCTTTCGCTCGCCGCCGCATCGGCCGGATCGATGCGAATGAGTTCCTCCCAGCCGGTGGCATCGGAAAGCGCGATGACGAGGAGATGATCGCTCTCGCGCTCGGCGCTGGGAAAATCGAAGCCCGGCGCGCAGTGCACCTCGAGGGCGAGCTGCAGGCGGCGCAAATCCTCGTAGACGAGGCCCTTGAAGAGCGTGCGGCCGCTGGCGGCGAGATATTGCTGGATGGGGTCGCTCCAGGCGAAATGCGGCAACTGGTCGCGTTTGAGCTGCTGGCGGAGGTTTTGGAAGTGCCGCCAGCCTTTGCAGGTGGCGGTGAAGCGGTAGGGCAGGCCGCCTTTCAGTTCGCCAAGCTCAGCGCTCGTCTCGAGGGCGGATTGCAGCCAGATCCAAGGGCGGAAGTCGGCCGTTTCGAGGCGGGTCGCGCCGCTGGCGGGATCGCGCAGATAAAGCGTGACCTCCGCGTCCCCGGTGGGCTCGACCGCGATGATGCCTTCGGTCGGATCGCTGCCGAAGAGCACCGCATTGTCCGTAAAGCGCACTCGATTTCAGATTTCGGATTTCAGATTTCAGATGGAAACACGTTCGTGCCTCAACCTGGGTGGCGGGCCGGAAGCCCCCACACCTTCGCGAATTCGCCTCTGAAGCCAATTCAGGCTTCCTCCAGTTTTCTTTTCCGCCCTTCGCGTCCGTCGTAGCGCAGGAAGGCCGGCAGGAGGAGCAGCATCACGCCGGTGCCGACGAGGGTGAGCACGCCACCGGAGATCACAGAGAAGCGCAGCCCGGCCCAGGCCGCGACGAGGCCGGACTCGGCGGCGCCGAGGTAGGGGCCGCTCAGGTAGGAGATCATCTCCAGGCTGGCCAGGCGGCCGCGCAGGCGGTCCGGGATGGTCTCGTTCCAGACCGTCATGCGAAAGATGCCGCTGGCGCAATCGGCCCCGCCGGCCACGGCCAGGCAGAAGAGCGCGAGCCAAAGTGTGGGCGCGGCGCCGAAGCCGACGATGGCCACGCCCCAGACGAGCACCGAGACGGTGATGGCCAGGCCGTGACGGTGAATGCGGGTGGTCCAGCCGGAGGTGAGCGAAACGAGCAGCGGGCCGACCGCCAGCGCGCTGTAGAACAGGCCGGGATTGGCGTGGTCGAAACTGGCGGCGATGGCCGGGAAGAGGGCGAGCGGCATGCCGAAGAACATCGCAATGATGTCGATCACGTAGGTCCCGAGCAGTTCGGGCCGGCTGCCGGCGTAACGCAGTCCATCAGCCACACTGCGCAGGCTGAGCTTCTCGTTCTGCACCGGCGCCGGGACCGTGCGGATGAGAAGCACGGTCGAGATGGCGATGAGGTAGGTGAGGAGGTCGAGCCCGAAGGCGAAGGCTGCCCCGAACTGCGCCGCGAGGAAGCCGGCCAGGGCCGGGCCGACGATGAAGTTGAAGCTGTAGCGCGCACTGTTCAGCGGGGAGACAGCGGCGATCTGTTCGGGCGGGACGAGACGCGGCGTGAGCGCCTCGAGGGCCGGCCGATGGAGCGCATTGAGTCCGGCGAAAATCGCGGCGGCGGTGAAGAGAATCCAGACGCGCGGCTGCGGCAGGGCGGCATTGAGCGCGAGCACGCCGCAGCAGAGCGCCAGGCCGGCCTCGGCGAGGACGAGGAGCCGGCGGCGGTCGACGAAATCGGCCAGCGCCCCGCCGACGAAGGCGAGCAGGAACATGGGCACGAATTCCGCCACGCCGAGCAGGCCCACGAGGAGCGACGACTGTGTGAGCTGGTACATCTGCAGCGGCAGGACCACGTAGCTGATGGCCGAGCCGAAGCCCGAGACGAACTGCCCGATCCAGAGCAGGCGGAACTCTCGGGAGACCCGCAGCGGCGTGAGGTCCAGGTGAAACGCGCCCCAGCCGCGGCGCCTGGGAGCGTTGGCGGGCGGAGAGTCAGGGCTGGCAGCGGGCTCCTCGGACATGTGGACGCGGAATATCGGTGGTCATCGAACGCACTCAACCTCGTGGAAACGACGATGGAATGTAAAATATAGCTTTACAGACGTAGAATTCTCGAAAAAACGTGTCGACATGCAATACCGCAGCTCGTTGACCCATCTCTCCACCCTCCTCTTCCTCCCCACCGCCATCGGTCTGGCCGCTCCGCCCCCGGCCGCGAGCGAGGAGGTGCCGCGCCCGCTCATCGAGGCGGCCATCCAGGCCTGCTATCCGCATACCACCGGGCTGGAACTCCAATACGAGGTCTGGCCGCGCAAGGGCGGCGAGTGGGAGGTGCGCTGCAAGAGCCGCCGCCGCCTGAACGAAGCGACCTTCGAGTGCGCGGACGATCTGCTGGAGCAGGCCTGCACGCCACCGTCCTCCATGATCGTGGCCGAATGCGTGCGCGCGGCCTTGCTCGATCCCACCGACGTCCGGCGGCTGGAGCGGGAGGAACGCTGCGTCCGCTTCGACCCGCGTTTCGAGCCGCTGCTCCGCGAGGCGGTTCTCCTCCGCCAGGTGGCGGCGGAGGGCAGCATCATCGAATGTTACGGCACGCTCCGGGCGGAGAAGTTCGTCGATCAGTGGGAGCTCTCCGCTTTTCAACCACGCCAGCGGGAGCGAGGCCAGACGCTGCTCGAGGTGCAGGCGGAGGTCGCTTCGTTGCGGGGTGACTGCAGCTTCGTGACCCATGTGCTCGGCTCGCGGGAATGGGAGGACCATCTGGCCGCCCTGAAGCCGGCCCGCGACGAGCGGGTGGAGCGCATCGAGCGGGCCAACGCGGACCTGGCCGAGGCGACGCGGCCGGGCCTGGTCTATTTTTTCAAGTTCAGGCCGCATCCGCGGCGCAACGAAATGATGATCGGGCGCGCGGAATTCGGCGGCAAGCCGGGCGGTCCGAGCCATCGGCTGGAGCTGAGTCTCCCGACCTCGCGGCCGACGATGAGCAGTTACACGGTGTCCCCGGAAATGCGGCGGGGAGACCGGATCCACTCGTGGAAGAAGGAAGAGCAACAGCGCGCATACCAGCGCGCCCCCCAGGTCAGTCCGGAGATTCAACTGCAGGTGCTGCAAGGGCCGGCTGGGGCCGGTCCACGCGGCGCTCTGGCCCGGCTGGGCGAGCACCTGGCGCTGCGCATGGAAGGTGGCGGGCTCGTGCTGGTCGATCGGTCATCGACCACCCAGCCGGTGCTGCCGCTGACGCGCGAGGTGGCGGGCGGCGCGACGGCCGAGCGCAATGGGCACGCGGAGGTGGATGCGATGGCCTGGACGCGGCATTGAAAGGGGGTGGTTCATAACAAGCCAAGTCAACGTAGACCACGGGCCAGGAGGCTCCTGAGGTGGAAGCGCACGATGTTGGATTGGCTGCCTAGGGCCGAAGGCCAGACACGTGACAGCCCAGGCTGAGCTTGCGAGGCCTGGGTCTCGCACACCCACAAAGTGAGGGCCGAAGGCCTGGCACAGTTCAATGCGCGCCCGCAATGGGTGAAAACGTAGCGAACGGTTTTCGTATGTCTCAATCATTGAGCCGCATCCTCGTTCACGGGATTTGGAGCACCAAGCAACGCGCGCCACATCTTCTCGATGAGTGGCGCCCCGCCCTGCACGCCTACGTCGTTGGAGTATTCGGAAAACTGGGCTGTCCGGTCATCGAGGTGAACTCGGAACCGGATCACATCCACGTGCTGTTCGTCCTCGCTCGCACGCTCACGGTCGCGAGCCTGCTCGAAAAGGTGAAGAGCGCGAGCAGCGGCTGGATGAAGAGTGAGCCTGCGCAGGCTCTTTATTTCCAATGGCAGGGCGGATACGCCACCTTTTCTGTGAGCGAATCACGGATGGAGAGCGTGTGCGCATACATACGGAACCAGCGGGAGCATCACCGCGGACTGAGCTTTCAGGACGAACTGCGCGCGATCCTGCGGCGGCACCGCGTGAGTTTCGACGAGCGGTATCTGTGGGACTGACATAGCCACCTCGGAGGATTCTGTCAGAGATTGTGCCAGGCCTTCGGCCCTCGGAATGGGGTGCGAGTTACCCAGGCCTCGCAAGCTCAGCCTGGGCTGTAACGTACCAGGCCTTCGGCCCTGAGACTGCGCGTGGTAGCCCCAGGCCTCGCAAGCTCAGCCTGGGCTGTAACGTACCAGGCCTTCGGCACTGAGACTGCGCGTGGTAGCCACAGGCCTCGCATGCTCGGCCTGGGCTGGATCTGTCAGGCCTCCGGCCCTGGAGACTGGACGCTGCTTCGCTCACCCGCTCAACTTCATCGGAAATAATCCGAATGCCCCACGCTGACGGCGTCCAGCTTCAGCAGGCTCAGGGACCTTCCGCGCAGCGGCAGTTGATGTCCGGCGGCGATGCGGCGCTCTTCGCCGCTGGGGCCGGCGCCGTCCTCGTTCCAGGTGTCGAGGATCCATTCCCACCACACGCCCATCCGACCCGGCAAAACGAAATGGACCGGGCTGTAGTGGGCGTTGATCAGGAGGAGGAACGACTCGTCGTGGATGGGACGACCGCGTTCGTCGACCACCTCCATCGCATCGCCGCTCAGGAAGAGGCCGAGGCAGCGGACGAAGAGCTGGGTCCACTCCTCGTCGGTCATCTCCGTCCCACCCGGGCTAAAGGTGATGATGTCCTTCACGTCGCTGCCGCGAATCTTGCGGCCTTGGAAGAACTTGGGCCGGCGGAAGACGGGATGGGCCTTGCGCAGGGCGATGAGCCGCCGGGTGAAGCTGAGCAGCTTGCTCTCGTGCTCGCCCGCCAGCTGGGACCAGTCGAACCAGGACAGCTCGTTGTCCTGGCAGTAGGCGTTGTTGTTTCCGTGCTGGGTGCGGCCGAATTCGTCGCCCGCGCAGAGCATCGGCACGCCCTGGGAGAGCAGGAGGGTGGCCAGCAGGTTGCGGCGCTGGCGGCGGCGCAGCAGATTGATCTCCGCATCCTGCGTCGGGCCTTCGGTGCCGTGGTTCCAGTTGAAGCTGTTGTTGTCGCCGTCGCGGTTGTCCTCGCCGTTGGCCAGGTTGCGCTTGGAGTTGTAGCTGACCAGGTCGTTGAGGGTGAAGCCGTCGTGGGAGGTGACGAAATTGATGCTGGCGTAGGGCCGCTTGCCGGTATGCCGGTAGAGGTCGCTGGAGCCGGTCAGCCGATAGACCAGTTCGCGCGCCTGGCCTTCATCGCCGCGCCAGAACCGGCGCACGCTGTCGCGGTAGCGGCCGTTCCACTCGGCCCAGAGGACGGGAAAATTGCCCACCCGGTAGCCGCCGTGGCCGACGTCCCAGGGCTCGGCGATGAGCTTCACCCGGCTGATGACCGGGTCCTGGTGCACGATGGTCAGGAAGGGCGCGAAGCGCTCCACGCCCGTGCTCTCGCCGCGCAGGAGGGTGGTCGCGAGGTCGAAGCGGAAGCCGTCGACGTGCATCTCCGTGACCCAGTAGCGCAGCGAGTCGAGCACCATCCGGAGCGTGTTCTCGTGCAGGACATTGAGCGAATTGCCGCAGCCGGTGTAGTCCTGGTAGTGGCGCCGGTTTTCCGGCTGCAGCCGGTAGTAGGCGGCGTTGTCGATGCCGCGGAAACAGAGCGTGGGGCCGTGCTCCCCGCCTTCGGCCGTGTGGTTGTAGACCACGTCCAGGATGACCTCGAGCCCGGCCTCGTGCAGGGCGCGGACCATGGCCTTGAATTCCGTCACCTGGGCGCCCTGGGCCGCGCCGGCGCTGGCATATCCGGCATCGGGCGCGAAATAGCCGATCGTGCTGTAGCCCCAGTAATTGTGCATCCCGCGGCGGAAGAGATGCGCTTCGTCCGCGTGCTGGTGGACCGGCAGGAGTTCGACCGCGGTCACCCCGAGCGAGAGCAGGTACTCGATCGCGGCCGGATGCGCGAGCCCGGCGTAGGTTCCACGCAGTGGCTCCGGAATGCCTGGGCAGAGCTTGGTGAATCCGCGCAGGTGGAGTTCGTAGATCACCGACTGCGCCAGCGGCGTGCGCGGGTGCCGGTCGCCGCACCAGTCGAAGGCCGCGTCATCGATGACGATGCAGCGGGGCATGCCCGGGGCGTTGTCGCGATAGTCCCGCGAGAGGTCGCCGATCTCGGAGGCGACATCGAACCCGAACATTTCGGTGCCCCAGGCGATGTCGCCGCTGATGGCCTTGGCGTAGGGGTCGAGGAGGAGCTTGCTGGCGTTGAAGCGATGCCCGCGTTCCGGGGCGTAGGGCCCGTAGACGCGGTAGCCGTAGAGTTGGCCCGGGCGCAGGCCGGGCACGTAGCCGTGCCAGATCTGGTCGGTGTGCTCACTCAGCCGCAGGCGATGCTTCTCGGTCGCCGCCTCGGGCGAGTCGAAGAGGCAGAGGTCGACCCCCGTCGCGTTCTCCGAGAAGAGCGCAAAATTGACGCCGTCGCCGGTGAAGGTGGCACCGAGCGGATAGGGAGAGCCGGGCCAAACCATGCCTCGCGGAGCTCGGAAGATTCAAGAGTCAGGCCTCAAGCTTCAAGGAAGGTCCAAGAACCAAGCTGCAAGATTCAAGGGCCGGCACCTGCGTAACGGGCGGCTCCTTAAGCCTTTCCCCTTAGCACGGTTTGGATCCTGATTCTTGTTGCTTGGATCTTCCCTCAACTGAGGGCCTTGAACGCCTTCTGCGCATTGCTCGGCCGGATGACGATGAGCGCCTTCTTCGAGCGCGGGGAGCCGCTCAGGTAGGCGTACTCGATGTTCACCTTGGCGCGGGCCATCTTGCTGGCGATCTCGACCAGGACGCCGGGCTTGTTGTCGGCCTCGATCATGAGGACCTCGTTCTCGACCACCAGCACGCCGTGCTCGCCGAAGAGATGGATGGCCTTGGCTGTGTCGCTCACCACCATGCGGACGACCGCGTGATCGACCGTGTCGGAAACCGTCAGCGCGAAGATATTGATCTTCGCATCGGCCAGCGCCTGGCAGACAGCGGCGAAGGTGCCGGGTTTGTTTTCGAGAAAGACGGCGAGCTGGGTGGCGATTTGCATGGCGCAGCGAGGTTCAAACGCGCGCGGGGCGGTGTCCATTGGAAAAATCCTGCCCGCAGCGCGTCAGCCAGCCGGTCAGATCGGCGAAGACCTCGGCCCGGTTGATCTCAACAAAGAGATTGTGCAAGGCCTGTGGAGAGGAGCGCGAGTGCAATGGATGCGCCGAAACGTGGCACCGGGGCTCAACCTTGGACTGCGGCGGGAAGTCCCGCGACCCGCCCGAGGCGGGACGACGCGACGCCGCTTTCCGGAGTCGATGCGGCAGACGGCAGGATCTTCGCGTCAGAAGCGGTTGGGTCAGACGGGTGGGCTGCGCGCCGTCTCTTGGCGATGACACCGCTGGTGGATCTTCCTGCCGCACGAAGTGCAGAGCAGCGGCCCCATCGATTCCGGAAAGCGGCGTCGCGTCGTCCCGCTGCGCGGGTCGCGGGACTTCCCGCCGCAGTCCAAAACTACAGCCGCCGCGAACCGGGACGCGCGGGGTCGTTCAACTCCACCGCCAGCTTCTCCAGCCGCTCGGCCTCGGCCAAAGCTCGCTGCGCCACCAGCTCCACCGGATCGCGCTCCGGCGGGCGCAGTCGGGCGGCCACCAGGACGCCGGCCACGGCGCCCATGAGATGTCCCTCCCAGGAGACGCCTCGTTCCACCAGCCAGGGGATCGCCCCCAGGAAAAGTCCGCCGTAGAAAACGACGACGCCGATCGCGACCAGGAAGGCCAGCCACTGGCGCAGCCGCCAGCCGGCCACGACCAGAAAAGCCACCAGCGCATAGATGAGCCCGCTGGCGCCGATGTGCATGGTGCCGCCGCGGCCGATGAGCCAGGTGCCCAGTCCGCTGAAGATCCAGAGCGCGGCCAGGCTGCTCCAGGGCCGGTAACGCGGATTCATGAAGAGCAGCGCGAGCAGGACGAGCAGCGGGCCCGTGTTGACCATGAGGTGGCTCCACGAGCCGTGCAGCACGGGCGCGAAGAGAATGCCCATCAGGCCCGAGGCCGTGCGCGGGAGTATGCCGGCCCAGGTCCAGAAGGTGCCGGGCAGGATGACCTCGGCCGCGTGAATCCCGTACAACGAGAGCGCGAAACCGGCGGTGAATTTCAAGCCACGCCCGTCCATCAGTGCACCGCCTTTCCGCAGGCGGCCCAACCGCTGGAGACAACATGGGGGGCCGCAGACATCGTGCGTGTTGTGCCGTGCCGGCCCGCCCTGCGCAAGTGCAGAGTCGCAACTTCGGCCGTCGGATCCGACTCGCCAGCCCTGTCGGGCCCGGCCCATGCTGCCGGACTTTTTCCCCGACCATGCGAAGCCTTTCCCTTCTTCTTCTCGGCGCGCTCTGCGCCACCAGCCTTTCGGCTCAGGAAGCGCGTCCGGCCGCGGCCCTGCAGGGGCTCGACCAGATCATCAACGATGCACTCAAGGCCTTCGATGTGCCGGGCGTGGGCGTGGCCGTCGTGGTCGGCGACGAGGTCGTGCTGAGCAAGGGCTACGGCTTCCGCGACGTGGCGAAGAAGACGCCCATGACCGGAGACACCGTCATGCCCATCGCCTCCATGACCAAGCAGTTCGCAGTGGCCGGCCTCGCCACCTTCGTCCGGCAGGGCAAGCTGGAGTGGGACAAGCCGGTGCGGAATTATCTGCCGGACTTCCGCCTGGCCGACGAGAATGCCACCGCCCACGTCACGCCGCGCGACCTCGTGACTCACCGCACCGGCCTCCCCCGGCACGACGCGGTCTGGTATGGCACCTCCTTCACCCGCGAGGAACTCATGGCGCGCCTGCAGTATTTCCCGCTCAACAAGGACCTGCGGGAGCGTTTTCAATACAACAACCTGATGTACATGGCGGCCGGCTTCCTGGGCGGGAAGCTGGCGGGCACGAGCTGGGAGGAAATGACCCGCAAGGAGCTCTTCGCGCCGCTCGGGATGAAGCGTTCGTCCTTCACGCTCAAGGAAATGCAGGCCGAGGCCGATCGCTCCGAAGCCTACGAACTGAACACCAAGCGCGAGGTCGTGCGCATCGAGCACAAGGGCCTGGAAGCGGCGGGTCCGGCCGGCTCCATGAATTCGTGCGCCAGCGACCTCGCCAACTATGCCCGGATGATGCTCAACGGCGGCAAGTTCAACGGCAAACAGGTCCTGCTGGAGGCCGACGTGCAGGGCATGATGGAGCCGAAGATCCCAATCGGCCGCTCGCCCTACGCGGAGTTCGGTTTCATGCACTACGGCATGGGGCTCTTCGTGCAGACCTACCGCGGGCTGGAGATCGCGCACCACGGCGGCAACATCGACGGCGTCAGCACGACCATCGTCTTCGTGCCCTCGAAGAAGATCGGCGTGGTCGTGCTGGCCAATCGCTCGGCCACCTCGCTGCGCGATGCGCTGCCGTACGAAATCATCGATCGCCTGGCGGGGCTGCCCTCAGCCGGACTGCTGGCGAAGCATCGCGAGGCCGAGCAGAAGACGTTCGCCGCGCAGGACGCGGCCAAGGCCGAGGGCGCGGGCAATCGGAAGAAGGGCACCAAGCCCGGCCGCGCGCTGGCCGACTATGCCGGCGACTACGTGCATCCGGGCTATGGCCGCATGCAGGTGCGGCAGGAGGGCGAAAAGCTCACGCTTGGCTACAACGGCTTCAGCACGCCGCTCGAGCACTGGCACTACGAGGTCTTCAAGAGCCCGGCCGACCGGCAGAATGCGCTCGAGCTGACCGAGGTGAACTTCCTCGGCGGGAACGATGGGGAGATTTCGGGCATCGCTGTGCCGATCGAGCCGAACGTGCCGCCGACCGTCTTCGAGCGACGCCCGCCGGCGGAAATGTTCGAGAAAAGGTTCCTCGAGCCGATGGTGGGGGAGTATCAGCTGCCGAACACGACCGCGACTGTCACGCTGCGGGAGGACAACGTGCTCATCTGGACCCAGCTCGGCCGCGTGCGCGAGCTGGCGCCGATCCGCAACACGATGTTTCGCTTCAAGGAAGACACGGGCATCACGTTCGAGTTCCTGAAGGACGCGAGCGGGAAGGTGGACCGCATCGCCGTGCTTCCGCCGGGCGGGGACCCGATGATCGTGAAAAGGAAATAGCCGTGGCACGGGCGTCCCGCCGCCCGTGAAGAGCCGCGGAGAGACGTGCCGCGCGGAGACTCACGGGCAAGATGCCCGTGCCACGTTACTCCGGCGGGATGCCGCCCTCGTAGGCGCGGATGTCGGTCGTGGCCTTCAGGCCGTAGATCTGCGCGTTGTTCGCGTTCACCTGCGGGCGGGTCATGGGGAAGAAGATGACGTCGTCGATGTTCTCCTGCTCGGTGAAGATCATGGCCATGCGCTCGAGGCCGGGTCCGATGCCGGTCGTCGGGGGCATGCCGTGCTCGAGGGCCTCGATGAAGTCGTAGTCGAGCGGGTGCACTTTGCCGCCCTCGGCCTCGATCGAACTGAAGGCCTTCTTCCAGACCTCGAGCAGGCGGTGCGGGTCGTTTTGCTCGCTCCAGTTGTCGCCGCACTCCATGCCGCCGATGTAGATCTCAAAACGCTCGGCGTAGCGCGGGTCGGAGGCCAGCGGCTTGGCCAGCGGGGAAATCTCGACCGGCTGCCCGTGGACCAGCGTGGGCTGGATGAGCCCGTGCTCGGCCTTGGCCTCGAAAGCAGCCACCAGCGCGTGGCCGATGCTCTGCGGGACCTCGGTCACGCCGAAGCCGGCCACGATGCGCTGGGCCTCGGCCAGGTCGGTGATGGCCCGGAAGTCGACGCCGGTCGCCTCCTGCACGAGCTCGGCCATGGCCACGCGGCGCCAGGGCTGGGCCATGTCGACGTCGTGCCCGCGAACCTTGAAGACGGTGCGGCCGAAGACGGTCTGCGCGACGTGCCGGAACATCTCCTCCACCAGCTGCATGTTGAACTCGTAGTTTTCGTAGGCCGCCATCGTCTCGACCATGGCGAATTCCGGATGGTGGCTGCGGTCGATGCCCTCATTCCGGAAATAGCGGCCGATGGTGTAGACGCGGTCGTAGCCCGCCACGATGAGGCGCTTGAGGTAGAGCTCGTGCGAGATGGCGAGGTACATCCCGACGTCGAGCGCATTGACGTGGGTGCGGAAAGGCTTGGCCGTGCCGCCGCCGTACTGCGGTTGGATGATGGGCGTCTGGAACTCGATGAAGCCCCGCTCGTTCAGGAAGCTGCGAATGGCCGCCGTCATCTTGGCCACGTCGGCGAAGCGCTTGTGCACAGCCGGGTCCTGGATGGTGTCGAGGTAGCGCTGGCGGACGATGACCTCGCGATCGGTCAGGCCGGCCCATTTGTCGGGCAGCGGGCGGAGCGTCTTGGCCAGCACGCGCAGCCAGGTGACCTCGAGCGAGATCTCGCCGCTGTTGGTCTTCATGACCTTGCCGCGGGCCTCGATGAAGTCGCCGAGGTCGAGGAGGGAGAAATGCTCGAAGCCGAGGGCGCCGCTGGCGGCGTCGGTGGGGGCGATCAGCTGCTTGCGGATGAAGAGCTGGATGCGGCCGGTCTGGTCGAGGATGTGGCCGAAGACGAGCGAGCCCTGCTTGCGCCAGGAAACGATGCGCCCGCCGAGCGTGACCTCCTGGCCCTCGAATTTCTCGTATTCGCCCAGGATGGGCCCGGCGAAGTGGGAGCGGCCGGACTTGGACGGGTAGGGATCGAGCCCGAGCGCGCGGAGCGCTTCGGCCTTTTCGAGACGGATGCGGCGAAGATCAGAGAGACTGGACGTGGACACGGGCTCCGCTGCCCGAAAATGGGGCCCTTCGCAAGAGGGAAGAGGCCGGCAGGAGCGTGTGGCGATCAGGAAGCAAGCGGCGTCGAGCGGGTCTACACAAAGTCACAAAGACACAAAGGCACAATAACGGGAGGGTGTACCAGCCTCCTCGTGGCTTCGTGGCTTCGTGGCTTTGTGCTGATCTGCTCGACGTTGCCTGGGGGCGCGAATACGCACGCGCCCGTCGCCTGCACTGCCTAGGGACGCGTCATCCGCAGCCGCATGAACCGCCTCGGCGTGCCCGCGCTGATGGGCGTGTTGTCGCGGAAGGAGACCAGCTGGGTGATGCCGTCGGTGGACTGTTGCTGCCCGGATTGGACCACCCCGGTCGTCGCCCACGCCCCCGTCAGGTCGCCCGAGACCTCCACGGCATAGGTGATGCCCTGTGGCGCCATGAGGCGCGGGAAGCTGATCTGGTTGTAGGTGAACGAACCGAGCGTCACGGTCGAGTAGGTCGCGCCGCCGGGGGGCGCGGCCGCCAGGCGCGGATTCAGATTGAAGGCGAGCTCGGCCAGGTTGCTGTAACCGTCCCCATCGGGATCGGCCAGCAGGCCGCTGATGGCGGGATCGAGCCGCTCGCCGGCGGTGAAGTTCTGCGCCAGGAAGGCCTCCAACTGCGTGCCAGCGAAACGCACCACGCTGGTCCGCGGCTTGCCCGCGAAGACCTGGAAGGCGCCGGCGGCGATGAGGCCGCCATCGCTTTGCACCGCCAGGGCGGCGACGTTGTTGAGCCCGGTGTTCACGTAGAAAGGCGTGGCGAAGCCGTAGAGGTAGCCCACGCCGGCCGAGCCGACATCGAAGGTCAGGTCGATCGTGCCGTTGGCATTCAGCCGCGCGACCTGCCGCCGGATCGTAGGGCCGGAGGTGTATTGACCCGCTCCGCCGATGTAGAGCTGCCCATTGGGGAGGGGGGCAATGGCGCGGACCGCGATGGTGGGGACGGCCGAGGTGAAGGTGCCGTCGAGCGTACCGTCGGCATTGAGCTTGGCGATCCGCTGCCGGGTGGTGGCGTTGAACTGGGTGAAGCTGCCGCCGACGTACATCTGGTCGCCCGCCAGCATCGTGAGGGTGCGGATGGAGTTGGGGGTATTGGGAACGGCCGTGAAGGCGGCATCGAGGCTGCCGTCGCTGTTGATGCGGGCGAAGCCGTTCTTGGGCGTGCCGTTGTAGGTGGTGAAAAAGCCGCCCACGATCATCTGGCCCGTCGACTGCAGGCCCAACGCGAAGACCGAGTAGCCGGCATTGGCCGGATTGGCGAAGCCCGTGCCGGGATTGAAGCCCGTGTCATGGGTGCCGTCGCTGTGGAAGCGCGCGATGCCGTTGCGGGGGACGCCATTCGCGGTGGTGAAGGAGCCGACGACGACCAATTTGCCATCGGCTTGCTCGACCATGGCGTAGGGGATGTTGTCGAGTCCGAGGCCGGGGTCGAAGCCGGTGTCCAGCGTGCCGTCGGCATTGAGGCGCGCGATGCGCAGGCGGGGCACGTTGTTCCAGCTGCGGAACTGGCCGCAGATGTACATCTTGCCGTCCGCGCGCAGCAGGATGGCCCGGCAGGAATTATCGCCGCCCACGCCGCCGGGATTGAAGTTCGCATCGAGCGTGCCGTCGGCATTCAAGCGGATGAGCGACTGCTTCGCGGCGGAACCGGCGTAGGAGAAGAAGCCGCCCAGGAGGATCTTGCCGTCCGGCTGCACGACGGTGGCCGAAGCGAAGCTGTTGCCGCGGGTCAGGCCCGGGGAGGGAACGAACGTGCCATCGGTCACGCCCGTGCTGCTGCAGATCGCCAGGCTGCCGCGGGCCGTGCCGTTGAACTGGGCGAAGCTGCCACCGCAAAACACGCGGCCGTCGGGCAACTCGAAGATGGTGGTGCCAGCGCCGTTGGTGGCCCCGGAACCGGGATTGAAGCTGGTGTCGAGCGCGCCGGTCGGGAACAGGCGAGCAAAGCTGCGCCGGGGCGTGCCATTGATGACGTTGAAGCCGCCGGCGATATAGATCTGGTCGGCGGCGTTGATGCTCGCGCCCTGGATGCCGGACCCGCCCGGGATGGCCCCGGCATCGAAGGTGGGATCGACGCTTCCCGTCAGCGTGAGGCGCACAATGTCGCGGCGAGCCACGCCATTGAAGCTGCCGAAGGAACCCGCCACGTAGGCGCGTCCCAGGCTGTCGACGAAGGCCAGGCCCGCGCCGACGACGTAGGGCTCGGTCGCGCTCGCCACGGAGAAGGTCGGATCGTGCAATCCGTCGGCCGAGATCCGGGCATAACCGGCGGGGCAGGACGCGCCGTTGTAGGCGTCGAACGTGCCCTGCACGTAGATGAGCCCGCCGAGTCCGGCCGCCCGGAGCAGGCCGGCGCCGCCGTTGGGCAGGGCTGGATTGCCGCCGAAGGACAGACCGGTGCCCGGATCGAAGGTGGCGTCGTGGGTGCCGTCGGCATTGAAGCGGGCGAGATTGTTGCGGGCGGTCAGCGGCAGCGCGGTGCCGATACCGTTGAACTGGCCGACGACCAAAATCTTGTCCCCCGGCAGCAGAAGCACGGAGTTGGGGAAGCCGTTGCCGAGCGCCGCGGTGGTGGCGTTGAGCTGGGCGCCGACATCCCAGGTGGTGTCGAGCGTGCCATCGGCATTCAACTGCGTCATTTGGTTGCGCGGAGTACCGTTGAAGCTGCCGTAGGCGCCGAGGCAGATGATCTTGCCGGCCGAGGTCAGGATCAGGTCGACGAGGGTGCCGTCGAAGCCGGTGCCGAGGTTGGCTGTGAAGGCGGCGTCGAGCGTGCCATCGGCGTTGAAGCGAGCCAGGCAGCTGGAGAAGGTGCCGTTGGCGAGGGTGAAGTCACCCGCGACGAGGAACTTGCCGTCGGGCTGGCGCACGACGCGGTTAGGCTGCCCAAAGGTCAGATTGGGCGGGAGGAAGGTGGGATCGACCGTGCCATCGGGCTGGGCCTGGGCGAGCGGCGCGAGGGCCAGACAACAAAGCAGGGCGGCGAGGGAACGTCGGAAATTATTCATGGCTGGGATGGGACGGTGAAGCCTGCCCCACCATGCAGTCAGACTCGAGAATTTCGCGAGCGCGAACTTCTTGTGACAAGCGCGCGGGATTTGGTGACGAGCGCTAGAAAGGCCAAGTGTGGAGTGCCAAGTGCCAAGTGGCGGGCGCGGGAATCCCGGCACAACGGCAGTATTTTTGCCGCGTTTGATCCTCCGCGCTGCCCAAGTCTTTCGCGCCCGCCACTTGGCACTTGGCACTTGGCACTTGGCACTTGGCCTTTTCAAGCCGGCGCGCTGATGTTCGCCGGCCGAAGTTCGCCGCTGGCGCGGCTACGCCGCGTTCGCCTCGGTCTTCTTGCGCACCAGCGGGGCGGCCTTGCCGGTCACGGCGGCGCGATTGATCGTCACGGCCTCCACGTCGGTCCGGCTGGGGATGTCGTACATCACGTCGAGCATGAGGCGCTCGAGCAGGCTGCGCAGGGCGCGCGCCCCGGTGCCTTTCGTCAGGGCCTGCTGGGCCAGGGCGCGGATCGCATCCTTGGTCAGGTTGAGCGAGACGCCCTCCAGCGCGAGGAGCTTGGAATACTGCCGGACCATGGCATTGCGCGGCTCGGTCAGGACACGCACGAGGTCGTCCTCGGTCAGCGCGGCCAGCGAGGCGGCCACGGGCAGGCGGCCGATGAATTCGGGGATCATGCCGAAGGCCAGCAGATCCTCCGGTTCGATGAGGAAGGCGGGATCGCCCGGCGTCTCCGAGGGCGTCGGCTCGGGCGCGGAGGCGGCGGCAAATCCGAGCGTCTTCTGCCGACGCCGGCGGGTCACGATCTTGTCCAGCCCAACGAAGGCGCCGCCGCAAACGAACAGAATGTTCTGCGTGTTGACCTGGATGTACTCCTGCTGCGGATGCTTCCGGCCGCCCTGGGGCGGAACATTGCAGATGGTGCCCTCCAGGATCTTGAGCAGGGCCTGCTGCACGCCCTCGCCGCTGACGTCCCGGGTGATGCTGACGTTCTCCGTCTTGCGGCCGATCTTGTCGATTTCGTCGATGTAGATGATGCCGATCTCGGCCCGCTTGACGTCGTAGTCGGCGTTCTGGAGCAGGCGCAGGATGATGTTCTCCACGTCCTCGCCGACGTAGCCGGCCTCGGTCAGCGTGGTGGCATCGGCGATGGAGAATGGGACATCGAGGATCTTGGCCAGCGTCTTGGCCAGGAGCGTCTTGCCGGAGCCGGTCGGGCCGAGGAGGAGGATGTTGCTCTTCTCGATTTCGACGTCGGCGTGCGGGTCGACCACCACGTTGCCTTTCGGCGAGGCGGGCTGGTCGGCCAGATTGATGCGCTTGTAGTGGTTGTGGACGGCGACGGAGAGGACCTTCTTGGCCACGTCCTGGCCGATCACGTGGCGATCGAGCTCGGCCTTGATCTCGGCCGGCCGGGGCACGCGCAGGCGGGGCTGGGCGGCGTGTTTGCGGGCCTCCTCGCTCAGTTCCTTGTCGAGGATGTTTTTGCAGACCCCGATGCAGCTGTCGCAAATGTAAACGCCGGGCCCGGCCACGAGCTTGCGGACTTCGGCATGGCTCTTCCCGCAGAAGGAGCACAACGTAAGATTGGAGAGGCGCGCCACGGGCTAGGGCATCGCGCAAAAAAACGGCGCGCGAAACTCGAAAATGCGACCGCGCGACGGGTTATCAGGATCAGCAGATTTCAGATTTCCGATCTCAGATCTCAGATTGAACGTTTCGAGCGTCTGGCGCGGAGCAAGCACGGGCCGGGTCTGCTATCTGCATTCCCTCACCTTTCTCCAACCCCCCAGACCTCCAGCGGGTAGTTCGGCGCCGCGTGTAGGAGGGCCCGGTCGGCCTCGGCGAAGCGGATCCAGTTGCGGGCGGCGGGCACGGCGGCGCGAAAACGTTCGCGTCGCGCATCCGGAGCAGCGGGCGAGCCGCCGTCCCACAGGCGCAGGGTGTGGTCGCCGGAGGTGGCGATGGTCCGGCCGTCGGCGGAGATGGCGAGGGCCGTGACGGCGTTGCTCTGCGCGCGCCAGCGCTCGGCCGGCAGCTCGGACTGGGTGGCGAGATCGAAGACCCTCACCACGCCCTCTTCATTGCCGACGAAGACCCGCCGGCCATCGGGATGAAAGGCCGCCACGGTGTCGAAGACGGGTCCTTCGCCGAGCATCACATGGCCGCCGTTGACGTTGCCGGCCTGGTAGAGTCGCGCGTGCCGGCCGAGCAGCCCGGTCACGGCCATGGTCCGTCCGTCCGCCGAGAAATCCATCCCGGTCAGGCCGGAGTTCCCGTAGAGCATGCGCTGATCCCGCGTGCCGCTGGCGGAGCGCTCGGCCAGGTTCACGCTGATGACCTTGCCCGGAATGAGCACGCCGAGCGTCCGTTCGTCGGCCGAGAGCCGGGCCCGCATGACCATGCCGAAGCCGGGCTGGTGCGAGGGCACGGTCGGAATTTGGTAGCGCGGCCGGAACGTCCCGTCGGAGGCCGGCTCCCAGACCGTGAGCAGGGCCGTCTCCGGATGCCGCGTGATGGGCGAGCCGTCGCGCAGCACGGCCACGGGCGACTCCAACGGCGGGAGCGGTTTGCGCAACTCGGTCAGTCGGTCGCGCCATTCCGCCTGGTTTTCGCCCACCAGGGCGAGCACGAAGCGTCCGTCCGCCGAGCAGGTGGGATGCTCCCATTGATACGAGGTGTGGAGCGGATGAATGCGCTGACCGACCACGCTCGGCCGGGCCGGCCAGCGTCGGACCGTGCAGTCGGCGCTGCCGGTCAGGAGGGTGCCGTTCGGCAAATACACGGCGGCGCCGACCCGCTCCTCGTGCCCGAGGAAAAAATGCGCCCGCCCATTTTGCGCCCCGCGAGTCAGCAGCTGAAGCGGCGGCTGCTGCGGCCCGCCGCTCGGCACCGGCTGCGCCAGTCCTGGCTGGCAGTCGTCATCGTAGGAAGGTCCGGGATATTGCAGGTAGCGGTAGGTCCGCACCGTCGCGTCCTCGGTCACCACGCAAAGCTCGGGTTCGCTCGGATGGAAGATCAGCTGGTTGATGAAGCGCGGCACCGCTTGCCGAAAGACCTCGCCGCCATTCGCCAGCGCCACCACGTGGATCTGCCGCGAGTAGGCCGCGTCGTCGTTCGTCACATAGGCCAGGTGCCGGCTGTCCGCGCTGAAGGCCACGTGGATGAAGCTGTCGTTGATCGCCTCCACGACCTGCGCCGGGCCCGCGTCGACCTGCGCCGCTGGCCGGATCTCAATCTGGTAGCGGTCCTCGCCGAGCATGCGCATGCCGGCCAGGAGCGAGCGGTCGGGCGAGAGGGCGAGCGGGCCGAGGAAGCCCTTTTCCAGCCGCGTGCAGCGACCGGTCCGGCGGTCGAAAATGGAGGCGTGCTCACGCGGCCCGGCCGCCATGGCGAGGTTGCCGGCGAAGAGCAGGCGGTCGTTGTCGAGCCAGACGATCTGCACCCGGCGAGCGACGTCGTGATGCAGCAGCGCGCCCGTCTCGGCATCGACCACCACGAGCAGATCGTGGTCCCCCGCGGCCACGACCTTGCCATCGGGCGAGACGGCCAGGGCGTGGAAGCCGAAATCGACCGGCGGTTCCTCGGCAAAGCGCGTCGGCCGGGGCAGGACCGGGCCCTCGCTGCGCGCGCTGCTGATCGGATCCAGCCAGCTGAGACGGCGGTCCGCACCGAGCACCGCCACCTGCCCGCGGGCCGGGCTCCAGTCGAGGGCGCGGACATCGGCCGGATAGTCGTAGCGCCGTTCCTCGTCGCCGCGGGTCAGCCACTGCAGGAGACGCCATTCGAAGCCGCGGCGGGCCGGGTCGAGCCCGAGGAGCGTGCGGCGGGCGAGGCCGAAATCGCTGCGTTCGCGGGCGATGAGCGCGCTGCCCACGCCGGCGAAATACGCATTCTCCTCGGCCTTGACGCGCGCCGCCTCGGCCCGCCGCCAGAGGATGGTGGAGGCGATGCTCCCGGCCGCCAGCGAGAGCGCAATGGCCAGGCCCGCGGCGACGCCGAAGGGGTGCCGCTTGGCCCAGCGCCAGGCGCGTTCGCGACTGCCCACGGCGCGCGTGCGGATGGGCTTGCCGTCGAGCCAGCGGCGCAGTTCCTCGCTGACCTCACCCGCGCTGGCTAGGCGCTTGGCGGGATTCTTCTCCAGGCAGCGCAGGCAGATCGATTCGAGGTCGCGATCGATCCGCACGCCATCGGCCCGTCCGCTCGAACTGCCGCGCAGGGGCGGGGGCTCGGCCTCGAGAATGCGCCGGAAGATTTCGCCCGGACTGCCGCCCGAGAACGGCACCCGCCCGGCGAGCGCGTGGAAGAGGATCGCGCCCAGCGCCCAGACGTCCGACGCCGTGCTGACCTCGCGGGTGCGTCCGGCGGCCTGTTCGGGCGACATGTAGGGCGGCGTGCCCATCTGGGCCGAGCTGAGCGTGAAGGAGTCCTGATCGTCGGCCAGCTTGGCTAGGCCGAAGTCGCAAAGGCGCGGCTCGCCCGCCTTGTCGAAGAGGATGTTGGAAGGCTTGAGGTCGCGATGGAGGACGCCGCGCTGGTGGGCGTGGTGGACGGCGGCGGCGACCTTGGCCACGATGGAGGCGGCCTCGCGCAGCGGGAGCGGCCGGCCGTGGCGCAGGCGTTCGGCCAAGGAGCCGCCGTCGAGCCGCTCCATGGCGAGGAAAGGCTGGCCCCCGTGCGTGCCCAGGTCGTGAATGCGGACGAGGTGCGGGTGTTCCAGCCGCGCCACGGCCAGGCCCTCGGTGCGGAAGCGCGCCTGTTCCTCCGGCCCGGCCAGGTACGCGAAGCGGAGGAGCTTGAGGGCGATCTCTGCCCCGCTGCGGGTGTCGCGCGCCGCGTAGACAATGCCCATGCCGCCCCCGGCCAGTTCCCGCTCGACCAGGTAGGGCCCGAAGCGCCCCGGCAGCTGCGTCGGATCGAACGGCGGCGGCGGCGCTTCGAGAGCTGGCGGCCCCGCCTCGCCGCCGCCGAACAAAGCCGCCTCCAGAGCGCAGGCCGCGCAGGCCTCCCCCGGCGGCAGGCGCGCGCCGCAAACGGGGCAGGAAGCAGACGGCATTTCAGATTTCAGATTTCAGATTTCAGATTTGAGCGCGACTGCGGATTTCGGATTTCGGATTTCGGATTTCGGATTTCCAAAGGTCTACAAAGGAAAAAGCCGCCCTTGGTGGCGAGGAAAACCGCCGTCCTTCAGCGTCCTTCAGCGTCCTCCAGCGTCCTTCAGCGTCCTTCCGCGTCCTTCCGCGTCCTTCCGCGTCCTTCCCCCTCCGGCCCCGCCCCGTCCCAAACCCACGCACCCCACCCTTCAGCTGCGAAATGCTGCTGACCACCGGTCACTCCGACCGGCCATCCCCATTCCAACCTCCACTCCTATGAAACTTCTCCCTTTTGTCCGAAGTTCGGCCTTGGCTCTGACCCTCGCGTTCGCTGCGACCAGCCAGGCCCAGAACCCGCTCGATGACCGTTCCGCCACGCGGACGAGCGCCCGGGACACGACCTTCCTGCTCAATGCCACCCAGGCCGCGCTGACCGACATCGAACTTGGCCGCATCGCCGCGGAGCGCTCCGCGCAGAGCAACATCAAGACCACCGGCCAGGCCTTGGCCTTGAACCAGATGCAGACCCAGGCCGAACTGCAGGCCCTGGCCGAGCGCCGCAAGGTCAACGTCCCGACCGAGCTGCCGGCCGAAAGCGCCGTCGCCGTCGAGGACCTCGAAAGCACGACCCCGGGCCCCGGCTTCGACCGCCGCATCGTGGGCCAGCTGGTGCGCGAGCAGCGCAAGGCGCTGGGCGAGTTCGAAAACGCCGCCCGCAATTCCCGCGACCCCGAGATCCGCAGCTTCGCCGCCCGCAAACTGCCCGCCCTGCAGTCGCAGCTGGAGCGCGTCGAGGAGCTCAACCGCTCGCTCTAACGGCGAAAACTCGAAACTCGAAGGAAACTCGAAACTCGAAGGAAACTCGAAACTCGAAGCTCGGAGCCCGCGCGACATGCAAGCCGCGCGGGCTTTCTCGTTTCTCGATGAGACCGCGGTGGTGGAGAGCTCCTGCTCGATCGCGATCCAAGGGATCGCAGAAGGCGGAGCCCGAATTCGCCTTCCGCTCCTCCGCTGCGGATTTACGCCGGCAGCGCCGCCGCCGAGGTCTCCGCCCCATTCCCATTCCCAGCACCGTTCCCGTCCTGCGAGGTGCCATTCCGGACGTCCCCCGGCATCCGCCGCGGCTGCATTCCGATCGACGCCAGTTCCTTCGTGAAGTCGACGTCGTCGCTCGCGCTGCAATAGAAGTGCCGCACCCGCGAAATGGCTTTGCGGAGCGCCTCCACGTCTTCCTCCCGGGCCTCCACCGCAATCTGGCGCGACCCCGTGGTGGCCCGCGGTTCCTCGACCTCCAGGACGTCGAGCTGGGTCTTGATCGCGCCCAGCAAGAGCGGGCTGTAGCGCCAGGCGGGATTCTCGATCGCCTTCTCGGCCGCGAGCGCGAGGTCGCCCAGGTTGCGCAACCGGGCATCGTTGTAACGACCCACCAAGCCGCTTTCCCAGCCGTAGACTGTGAAGACCCGCAGCCGCTCCGCGTCCTCGATGCCACCCGGGATCAAGTCCGCATCCGGCAGGGCCTCGATCCCCTTGTAGCCCGCGCCGAGCAGCCGCTCGAGCGTGACGTACGCCTGTCGCGCGGTCGCGGAGGAATCGGCGCGATCACCCTCGGCCTGGGCCGTGGTCGGATCGCTCCCGGTCACCGCGTCCCGGCGGCTTTCCACGTCCTTGCGGAGGCGGACCTGGAGCTTGAAGTCGTGATCGGCCGGGCGTTTGTCGTCCTGGGCGATGATGAGGTTGGCGATGAGGATGGCGTCGGCCGTGGCCAGCGTGGGCATGGGAATGATGAGTCGGAGTTGTGGGATGCGGCGGATGACTCCGCCGAGGATTTCAGCCCCGGGCCGAGGTCGATTCTCACGACCCTGTCCCGAGCGGAGCGGCCGGAAATATCAAAACGCGGAACCGTGGGAAGCAATTTTTGCGTGCCCAGAGAAAGAATCTTTCGCGACCGTCGTTTCCGCCGCTTGAAAAAATGCGTACCCGCCCGCGCGTTCGACGCGCCCACAGGGATGGACCGTCGCGGTCGCTGTGACAGCGTGGTGTGGGCATTCCTGCCCGCATAGGCGTCGCCCGCGGCAAATGACGAGGGCAGGAACGGGCGTGTGCCGTTCTGTCGATGTGACCACAGTCGCGGCGCTGGCTTGGGAACGTGCGTCGGTCGGCCGCCCTCGCATCGCGCAAGCGATCCCACCGCTGTTCCCTGCATCCCGCCTGGCCCCAACGCCGCGCCCACGCCCGTCCCGGTCGGATCGCCTCGTCCAAGCCCGCCTGGAACCGCCGTGGCCGGCGTCCTTCCCCGTGGAAGCGCCTCCAGAACCCGCGTTCCCAGTCGACTTCCTCGTCCGGAAACGCTCGGAACGTCCGTCCCCGGCCCATTTCCGCCGGGGAAAGTCGCCCAGAACCGGCGTTCTGGACGAATTTCCGTGCCAGATCCCGCTGGGAACGCGCGTTCCCAGACCGATTCCCCCAGGAATCGCACCAAGAACCGCCGTTCCGGGTCGACTTCTCCGCGGAAGCCCAGCGGGAACGCCCGTTCTCAGCGTGTTTCCCCCTGAAAAAATGGCCGGAACGCGCGTCCCCAACGACGATTCCGCGGCGAATTACTCTGGAAAAACGATTCAGTCGCGTTGGGAGCCGGCCCCTGTGCCCGCCGCAGTCAGTCCGTGGCTTGCACAATACGCAAGGCAGTGAGCCGACCAGTTTTTGTAAACCCGGTGTGAGACCTTGGTCTCATTGCAAGCGGGCCCGATGTGCCACATATCGAATTCTTCTCGCACGTCGAAGCCCTTCGCCAGTGTCGCCATTGTGGTCGTCAACATTCTGCCTCATTCGGGTCCTATTGCTGTTGGCTTTGGTACGTTCCTAGCCAACAAACTCTCCAAACTCAAACACGCCGAACCTGAATGAGCGCACCGGTTGCAGTGATCGAGGGGGGAGAACTATTGCTTGGGGACCGTGACGACCCTCATTGGAATGAGTCGATCGAAGTCCGACGGAAGCATTTTCCAATTCTGGATGCCCGACGATCTGGGATTTTCCCCGTAATTTTCGTGCCAAGGATTCGTTTAAGCTTGAGCGCGGGAGTTCCACTCGAACCCTTGCACTTCAAAGAGCCACCGAGGTTCCTTGTTGCACAATGTCCGTTCTCCGAAAGCATTTGGCAGATTGGTTGGAACCTTGAGTCAACTGGGGTGCGGCAGCTTTTCGGCGCGAGAGTTGATAAAATTGGGCCAGCCAGGGTCGCGCATTCTGGATTCCTCCCTTGCTCAATTGTATATTTAACCAGGGACTTTGGTATTATTTGGTGGTGGCGGGTCTTAGAGCGGTTCGCGCCGAAACTTGCGAGCAACTGGCGCAAGGACAATTTGGTGTTGCGCTGCCCTTCCCTGGCTACGAATTACTCCGACAATTTTGATTTCCTATGAAGCACTTTAGTCCGGCATTCGCCTTTTTCCTGGCGTTGCTGCTTGGCCTGCTGTCGGGAGTCGTATGCGTCGCCGCCTTTCTTTTCGCGGCCCTCGGTTCCATCCGTCCCCCATGGGAAGTTGTTTGGGGTTTCTTCCTCGTCGCTTGCACCTTTAGCGTCGTCTTCATCGTTCCGCGCTGGTTTTGGCGTCGCTATTTAGCCGTCCGTGCCGCGGCACCGAAGTATCCAGACTCCGATTCGAAGCTTCGGTCTTTCCGAAGCTAAATAGGATGCTGTCCGTGCCCGACATTGAACTCTGACTCTGACGCCGACCATGGAATAAACGAATAGCAATGTGGGTTCAAGAAGCCAAGCGTGCCAGCACGTGCAGCCTGCTGCAGACCACCTGAGGTTTGGCCGCGAAAATCCGCGCGATTATCATCACCATGGATGCGACACTTGAAGACATTGAAGAGTTTCTTTACGAACGCCTGCATGATTCTTGCTGCGTCGAGAGGAACAGTATTCAGCCAGACAGCGATCTTTTCTACGACTTAGGCGTCGATGGTGATGATTGGGACGAGTTGCTCCCAGCTTTCTCCAAAAGGTTCGGGGTGGATCTTTCCGGCTTCCTTTGGTACTTTCATCACGGTGAGGAAGGGCTGAATCCACTGTCTTTGATGTTTCCTCCTCCAAATGCGCGGGTAGAGCACATCCCGATTACACCAAGAGTGCTGCTCGACAGCGCGAGAACCGGAAAGTGGTCCGTTGCCTATCCCGCACACAAGCTCCCAAGATGGCGCCCGGACGTCCTTGCATTGTGGACTCTCATCGCCGTGGCAGCCCTTGGAGGTGTCGCGTTCTGGCTTGTTCAACATGCAGCCCACTACTAAGCTGGCCGAACCAGACGTTACAGCCAACTCCGCCATGCGTCACGCCTCCTGCTCTCGCTGCGCTCGACAGGCCAAGAGTCGCGCCGCATGGCTCCGTGGCTGGCCGTGGCGTTCGGCCAAAAAGCGCATGCGCTTCGCGCTTGCGCCGAAACGCCGTTGGCGTAACTCCGCGGAGACATCGCGTTTTGAACTGGAGATCCATCTGGGTTAGATCCACCAAACAAAAGCAGGGAAAGAACAGTTTCGGGCCCATTCTGGTGCCTTTGGGGCTGTCTGCGGTCTGCACAGTCCTTTTCCATGGCGATCGAGATACGGCGGTCCTTGTTGCTATTTTCTTAGCGTATCTTCTGTTCTTTGGCCTTACGTATCGTTACACAGGAAAGCTCGTCGGGATTCCCGACCTCCTGCTTGTATTTTTCCCTTCCACCAGCAGCGCGGTTGTCTGCCTTAAGTGTCAGCATGTGCAGCCTGACACCGAGCCGACATGTTCTCTATGCAAAGGGTCGGTTGAGACGATCGAGTCTCTCGAGTGGCGGGAGAGCCAATCCTCAAACGAGGCTGGGCGGGTTGACCACACGGTCACTTGATTTCAGATGGCCGTCGCACCCTCAGGCTGGCCGAACCAACGGTGCAGCCAACTCCGCCATATGGCACGCCTCCTGCGCTCGCTTCTCTCGACTGCCAGGAGTCGCGCCGCATGGCTCCGTGGCTACCCTTGCGTTCGGCAGACCCACATTCCATTGCGGAGTCGAGAACTGAAGACGTATTCAACGATGCCAGCGTTGCCTTCGGGTCTCCTAATCCCTCACTGACAATTTCTGATGACCGCATGGTTTGTCGTATCAGCCGTTTTGGTGGTAGGCCTCGTGTTTGTCAGATGGCCTGACTTGATGGCATTGCCCCACTACGATACCCCAAGATACACTGATCCCGTGAAGCGGGCCGATCTTCGTCGAGGTGGACGTCTATTCGGTATTATCCTAGTGTGTATCGCGCTGCTGTGTATGTACAATCACTATCGAGGAACCCTTCTCGCGGACCCGGGGGCACGGGTAAGGGCCGCAGAAAAGGCCATGTCCAAAAACGCGATGCCTAAGTAGGGCGAGTCGGGAGTGGATAGCCTCGACCACTTGATAGCGCGCCCTACCTTGCCGAACCAGACGTGCAGCCAACTCCGCTATGGCACGCCTCCTGCGCTCGCTTCGCTCGACTGCCAGGAGTCGCGCCGCATGGCTCCGTGGCTGACCTCGGCGTTCCCCAATGAAAAGAAACCTAGCCATGATGATGAAGTTGAGAATCTTGTTTTGGACTCTTGTCATTGGCTTTCTGGCATTTCTTTGGTCCATGCGGTTGGATCTCCTCTGGAGGGAATCGAAAGCGTTCGAACACGTTCGGCCCAAATTGATGGTATCTGGCGCTTCACCACGGCCTGCGTTCGTCGTAAACTGGGAGAGCATCGACGGCGGAAGCGCGTGGTTTGATTTGCCAGCCGATGCGCGCGCTACTCCTCTGCCCTATGGGACTTATGTCGAGATCGATAACGGTGGTGAAACGTCCGTGTTCAACCCATTTCTTGGACGATATAACCGGGCAGTAGCCAAGGCGGTCTTGCTCTACCCGTGGTGGCGGTCCCGGTCGTATCGCATCGATTTTGAGGACATCTTTCCAAGAGGATCCGCACAGCGCAAAGCATTGCGAGAAGGTAGTGCGATACGTCTTCGAGTGTGGATGTGGAATGATGAGCATCTGGACACCAATTGGGTTTCGATTTTCGAACGTCTCGACCCGAGTAAGGGTTGAGTCGGGCAAGAACGCCGGCGCGTGGTGATCTCGAGCGCGGGTGCTCGCTGCCTGCTTCACGGCCGGCAGCAGGGGGCTGCGTCGGTTCCGGAAAGCGGGGTCGGGCTCGTTACATTCGCTCTGCCGCCGCTGTCCAAGGTCGCGGCCGCCGCACTCCCAGGCCCGGGTCTATCGACCTGCACGCGGTAGCAGCTAATAAGTTGTCGGCCAGCTGTAGTCCCGCAGGGACGGCCGTGAATAGCCCACCACTTCAGTGGTGGGGAAACCTCGCCCGACCCGCGAGTCCCGGCAGGGACGACAGAAAGGCAGCGCCACTTGGAGCCCCATTCGCGAGTCTCCTGCCGTCCCTGCCGGGACTCATCGGATGATGGCATTTACCCACCACTGGAAGTGCTGGGCTATTTACGGCCGTCCCTGCGGGACTACGAAAACGCCCTTCACTCAGTGCCGTTCGGCCCTGCCACCGCTCAGTCCACCGCCACGCGATAGAACGCCTTCGCGCCGCCATCGGTGTCGGTGAAGGTCAGCTCGGCGCCGGCCCCGGCCTGGGAAATCCCGACGTTCGTGAAGGTGGTCGCGGCCAGGTTGGTGCTCTTCTGCAGCTGGTAGCTGTGGGCGTTGTAGCCGTCGATCTTCACGGTGATGACGTTGCCGGCGCGGGCGGCGGAATTGACCTTCACGACGCGGGAATCGAGCAGCACGCCGTTGTTCGTGAAGGTCGCGGGGAACGTGATGGTGCCGGAGATGAGGTCGATGAGGCCGTTGTTGGTCAGCGAGCTGGTGGACGACAGATCCAGCGTCCCGCCGCTGAGGGCGCGCAGGACGCCGCCGGCGGCGTTGGTGACGGGGCCGCCGAGGAAGGTGATGGTCTGGCCGGCGCCGGCCTGGATGGTGCCGGCATTGCTCACATTGCCCAGGACCATGCCGGAGCCATCCAGCAGCCCGCCCGCGGCGATGGTGCCGGTGGTGCCCGAGTTTCCGAGGCTCCCGCCGGAGAGCGTGAGGCGGCCATTGGGGGAGTTGAGGGCGAAGCCGCCGACCCAGAGGCCGCTCAGCAGGATGCGGCCGGCCTGCACGCGCAGCACTCCGCTGGAGGAATGCGCGTTGCTGAGCGTGAGCGTGCCGCCGCTGTGGTCGAGCGAGACCGAGCCGGAAAGCGTGCCGCTGAAGGCGAGGTCGTCGCTGCGGCGGAAGGCCAGCGTGCCGCCGCCGGAGACGCTGCCGACGATCGACCCGGTGGTGCCGCCCGCGCCGAGCTGGAGCGTGCCGCCCGACTGCACCACGGTGCCGCCGCCATAGGTGTTGGCGCCGGTCAGGACGAGGGTGCCGGTGCCCTCCTTGGTCAGCCGGCCGGGGGCGGTGTCATTGGCGATGACCCCGGAGAAGGTACCGCCGCCGTTGCCCACGCCGGCGGTGAAGGTGGAGTAGCCGCCGGAACTCGCGCCGGTCCGGATCGTGCCGGCGCCGTTGAGCGCGTCGACCCGCACGTTGGCCTCCGCGCCGTTGAAGGTGGCGCCGCCGGCCACGGACAGGCTCGAGGCATTGGCGGTCCAGTTCTCGTTGCCCGAGGCGCCGCCGAAGAAGGTTCCGGCCTGGACATCGATCAGGCTGCCGGCGCCGAGCGCGAAAGTGGCGGCCCCGGCGCCCCAGCGGAGATCGCCGGCGCCGGTCTTGGTGAGCGTGCCGGCGCCGCTGAACGTCGCCGTGGGCAGGTCGCGGAGCCCGCTGCCGACGTTGAATTCCAGGGCCGCGCCCGTGGCGACCGAGAAGGCGGTCGAGGCGCTGGTGTTCGTCAGCTGGAGCACGCCGCCGCTGACCGTGGTCTGGCCGGTGTAGGTGTTGGCGGAAGGCAGGATGAGCTGGCCGGTGCCGGTCTTGGTGAACGAGCCGCCGCCACTGAGCAGTCCATTGAAGGTGCCCGGGCCGAGCCGGAGCTCGCCGGCCTGGATCGCCACGCTGATCGACGAAGAGCCCGAGGTGAACTCGAGCGTGCCGGCCCCGGCTTTGGTGAGCGTGGTGGCGGTGGTGCCACCGAGACTGCCGAAGATCCCGGTGTAGGAGTTGGTGTCGATCTCGCTCGCGCTCTGGTGGGAGAGGAGGCGGCTGGAGACGACCAGGCCGACGAGGCGCAGGCGGCCGCCGTTGAGGTTGAGCTGGAGGCCGGCCGCGCCGAGGGCGGCGTCGCTATTGATGCCCAGGCGAGCGCCGGTCAGGACGGTGGTGCCGGCGTGGGAGTTGGTGCCGGTCAGGACGATGGCGCCCGTGCCCGGGCCGAAACCCGCGGCGTTGATGAAGAGGGCGTTGCCCCCCGGACTGCTGAAATTGCCGCTGAAGACCGAGTCGCCATCGGCCGGGCCATCCGGATTGTTCGAAACGAGCGTGACCGCGCCGCCGAAGGTGGCATTGCCGGTGAAGTCGGTGAAGCGGCCGATGGTGATGCTTCCGGAGAGCGCGAGCGGATTGGCCACCGAGCGGGGGGCGTTGACCGCGCGGATCTCGCTGCCGTTGTTGAGCGTGAGCAGGGCGGTGCTGTTGCCGAGCGCCGTGTTGCTGGCCAGGCCGAGCCGGCCGGCGTTCACGGTGGTCGGGCCGGCGTAAGTGTTGGCGCCGCTCAGGACGAGGGTGCCCGGGCCCGACTTGGTGAGGGTCCCGCTGCCGCTGATGACTCCGGTGAGATCGAGCGTGCCGGTGCGATCGAAGGCGAGGGTGCCGCTATTGACGATGTTGCCGCCGGCCAGCTCGCCCGTGGCCCCGCCGTTGCCCAGCTGGAGCGTGCCGGCGGTGATGGTGGTGGTGCCGGTGTACGAATTGGCCCCGGTGAGAATGAGCGTGCCGCCGTTCTGGGTGACCGCGCCGGTGCCGGAGACGACGCCGGCGTAGGTGTAGACATCGGAGCGACGGAAGGTCAGCGCGGCGGCGTTGGCGACATCGCCGGAAATCGAGCCGGCCGCGCCGTTGTTCCCGATCTGCAGCGTGCCGCCATTGAGCACGGTGGTGCCGGAATAGGTGTTGGCGGCGGTGAGGACGAGCGTGCCCGTGCCTTCCTTCGTCAATCCGGCGGTCGATCCGCCGCCGAGCGCGGTGGCGAGCGTTACGTTCTGGCCGTTGGTGTCGAAGCGCCAGGAGGAGCCGGCCTGGAGGGCGAATCGGCTGGAGGCGTCGGCCGAGTTGGCGGCGGAGAAACGCAGGCCGCCACCGGCGAAGGTGACGGTGCCGCTCGCGCCGATGGCATTGGCGGAACCGACCTCGAGGAATCCGCCCTGGAGCACGACGCCGGCGGGGAAGCTGTTGGTGTTGGTCAGGGCGAGGATGCCCGAGCCGGCCTTGGTGAAACCTGCGGGGAAGGCCGGGTCGCCCGCGAAGGAGCCGGCGTAGGTGACATTGCCGCCATGGCTGAGCGTGAGCGAGCCCGCCCCGGAGCCGAGGAAGATGGAGCTGGCGAGCGCGGTGCCGGCCGTGGCCAGCGTGCCGAAGTTGGGCAGCGCGCCGCCGGCTCCCGCCGTCACGGAGCCCGCGTCGAAGGTGCAATTGATGGCCGTGTAGGAGGCGGTCGAGGCGCCGCCCGAGCGGACGAAGATCGTGCCGCCCAGCGCGCCGCCGCCGCCGCCGGCGCCATTGGCGCCACTGTTGCCGGAATTGCCGCCGGTCCCGCCAAAGGTGCCGCCGGCGACCATGGAGCCCAGCCGGCCCGCGCCGCCGCCGCCGAATCCGCCCGTCCCGCCCGCGCCCGGCCCGTTGTTGTTGCTGGCCGGGCCGCTCCCGCCGCCGCCGCCCCAGCCTCCGTTGCCGCCGCCGGTGCTGAGATCGCCGCTCTGGCTGCCGCCGCCGCCGCCGAATTCGCCGCCCGCGCCGCCGCTGTGGCTGTCGCCCAGCCGGGTGAAGGCTCCACCGCCGCCGCCGAAACGCCCCCCGGCCCCGCCATTGGTGCCCGGGAGGCCCGAGCCGCTCGAGCCGCCGCCGCCGCCGCCGCCGTTGGTCATCCCCGGCGAGCCACCGCTGGCGGGGGTGCCGAAGCTGTAGCCCGCGCCGCCGCCGCCGGTGCCGCCGACGCCACCCACACTGGTCGAACCGCTTGCCATGGCATCGCCGCCGTTGCCGATGCCGCCGCCGCCGCCGCCGCTGAAGCCGTTATTCGACAAACCTACGCCCCCGTTGCCGATCAGGCCGCCCCCGCCCGCGGAGCCCGAGCTGGCCGCGCCGCCATGGCCGCCGAACCCGCCGCCGCCGGCGCCCCAGCCGGAGAAAAAGCCGCCGTCGCCGCCGTTCCCGCCCAACCCGCCGCCGCCGCCGCCGCCGAGGCTGCCCGGGGTGGGCGTGTTCTGGGTGCCGTCGCCGCCGGTGCCGCCGACCGCGGAATGGCCGCTGAAGGCCACATTCGTGGTCGAGACCGAGCCCGCATTGACGAAGATCGCGCCCCCTGCGCCGAGCCCGCCGCCGCCGCCGCCCCTCCCGCCGTTGCCGCCCTTCGCCCGGCCATTGATGAGCGACATCTGGTTGATCTGCACCGACTGGCCCGGGGCGTCGACGAAGAAAATTCGATAAAGGTTGTTCCCATTGATCGTGTACGGATAGACCGCATCGATGATCATGCTGTTCGTGATGACCGGCAGCGGCCCGTTGAGCACGAGCGCGGTGGTGCCATCCGCCGCCGACAACACCTGGACGCGCACATTGGCCGTCACGTTGGCCTGGCCGATGACGTAGCGCAGGTCGCCAGGCACGCCGCCGGTGAGGGGCGCGGTGTCGTCATGGCGGGTGACGAAGATGAAGGTCTGGCCGATGGCCGGTTCGGCCGCGAACAACAGGCCGGCCAGGGCAACGAGGAAGGAAAGGCGGGCTGAGGGGACGCGCATGGCGGCAGGCTGACGGATCGCGCAGAAAAAGGCGAGACCGCGGATGACACCGCCAGGGCAGCGGTGGTGACTGGGGGGAATGGCTGATGGCTGAGGGCTGAGGGCTGAGGGCTGAGGGCTGAGGGCTGATGGCTGATGGCTGATGGCTGAGGGCTGAGGGCTGAGGGCTGAGGGCTGAGGGCTGAGGGCTGAGGGCTGATGATGGCTGATGGCTGATGGCTGATGGCTGATGATGGCTGATGATGGCTGATGGCTGAGGGCTGAGGGCTGATGGCTGATGGCTGATTCTTCCGGCGCGCCAGAGACAATCAGCAATCAGCCATCAGCAATTCTCCCTGCCTTCCTCCCCGGAATTTCTACTCCCGCAGCAGGCTGACGAGGTGCCGGATCTCATCATCGACCTCGCCGGGGTCGGCCACGGTACTGCGGACCTCGGCGCGAATGGAGGCGACATATTCCTGACGGAGGCGGAAGGCGGCGCTCTTCACGGCCTGCTCGGTCAGGCCGAGGCGCTCGGCGATCTCGGCGTAGGCTGCCAGGCTGCCGGCGGCTTGGGGATCGAGCGAAGGGCGCAGGGCGGCGAAGAGCTCGGCCCGCGCCGCCCACTCGCGCTGCAGCGCGGCCACCGCCCGGGCCACGATCTCGCGGGCCCACTGACGGTCGAAGGCGCGTTCGGGCGACTCCTCTGGGGCGGTGGGCGCGCCCTGGCCCTCGCCCAGGACCTCCAGCGAAACCGGGACCTCGCCCCCGCCGCGTTTGGCCGCGGTCCGCCGGTCGAACTGATCGCACAGCCAGCGCTGCAGGCTGCGGACGAGAAAGCCTCGGAAGCGGCCGGCCTCCGGGCGCAGATTCTTCAGGAAATCCCGGCTCAGCAGGTGGGCGAAGAAGCCCTGGGTCAGGTCGCGCGCCTCCTCATGGCCGTGGCCACTGCGTCTGACGAACAGGTAGAGCGGCTGCCAGTAGGCCCGGGCCAGGCGTTCGAGCGATTTCTGCGCCGCGCTCCCGCCGCCTTCGCGCGCCGAGACGATGGCCGACCACATGGTGGGCGGGAAGTGGGAGTCGTTTTCCTCGGACATCGGGCGGCCCGAAAAGGAAGAAGGAAGAAGGAAAAAGGATCAAGGAAAAGCACGCCGCGTTGCGTGACCATCCTTCATCCCCGGGGACTGAAAAGGAACAAGGAACAAGGAACAAGGAACAAGGAACAAGGAGCGCGCGTCCTGCAGTCCTTGATCCTTGATCCTTTCCAGCACAGTGGGATCCGAAGCTTGGAATTCACGTGACTTGAAGTCGCG